>OJNV01000007.1_pt1 | contig 149323 bp, 127 predicted proteins | sample 1597961 | NCBI WGS metagenome assembly OJNV01 (sample SAMN01915220, study PRJEB22387) | human gut metagenome | isolation source: stool | host: Homo sapiens | place: USA
TGTGTAGCCCCGGACGTAAGGGCCGTGCTGATTTGACGTCATCCCCACCTTCCTCTCGGCTTACACCGGCAGTCCCGCCAGAGTGCCCAGCTTCACCTGATGGCAACTAACGGTAGGGGTTGCGCTCGTTATGGGACTTAACCCGACACCTCACGGCACGAGCTGACGACAACCATGCAGCACCTAGTTTCGCGCCCCGAAGGGAAGACCTGTTTCCAGATCCGTCGCTAACTTTCAAGCCCGGGTAAGGTTCCTCGCGTATCATCGAATTAAACCACATGTTCCTCCGCTTGTGCGGGCCCCCGTCAATTCCTTTGAGTTTCATTCTTGCGAACGTACTCCCCAGGTGGATAACTTATCGCTTTCGCTTAGCCACCGACTGTGTATCGCCGACAGCGAGTTATCATCGTTTACTGCGTGGACTACCAGGGTATCTAATCCTGTTTGCTCCCCACGCTTTCGTGCCTCAACGTCAGATATAGTTTGGTAAGCTGCCTTCGCAATCGGTGTTCTGTATGATCTCTAAGCATTTCACCGCTACACCATACATTCCGCCTACCGCAACTACTCTCTAGTCAAACAGTATTAGAGGCAATTTCGGAGTTAAGCCCCGGGATTTCACCTCTAACTTATCTAACCGCCTACGCACCCTTTAAACCCAATAAATCCGGATAACGCTTGAATCCTCCGTATTACCGCGGCTGCTGGCACGGAGTTAGCCGATCCTTATTCGTACGATACTTTCAGTCACCTACACGTAGGTGAGTTTACCCTCGTACAAAAGCAGTTTACAACTCATAGAGCCGTCATCCTGCACGCGGCATGGCTGGTTCAGACTTGCGTCCATTGACCAATATTCCTCACTGCTGCCTCCCGTAGGAGTTTGGTCCGTGTCTCAGTACCAATGTGGGGGGTTAACCTCTCAGTCCCCCTATGTATCGTCGCCTTGGTGAGCCGTTACCCCACCAACTAGCTAATACAACGCATGCCCATCCATAACCACCGGAGTTTTCAACCCAAAGAGATGCCTCTTCGAATGTTATGGGGAATTAGTACCAATTTCTCAGTGTTATGCCCCTGTTATGGGTAGGTTGCATACGCGTTACGCACCCGTGCGCCGGTCGCCGGCAGTGTATTGCTACACCCCGCTGCCCCTCGACTTGCATGTGTTAAGCCTGCCGCTAGCGTTCATCCTGAGCCAGGATCAAACTCTCCATTGTATAAAAATATCAATGTTTCGTTAGAGTCCTGACTATTCGTTTCCTTTAAAGGAAATTGACAGATAAATACTACATTCTTCTCTCAAATATAACCAGTAATTCAAAGAACCAGTTTAAAAAAGCTTCGCGTTTAGTAGCGAAAGGGATTACAAAGGTAAGTGATATTTTTGAATCCCGCAAATCTTTTTCAAGATTTTTTTCTCGCTGCCCGTTTCCAAGCCAAATCGCGAAAGGGATTGCAAAGATAATCGCTTATCCGCTAATCTCCAAAAACTTTTTCAAGAACTTCGCATTTCGCTGAAAATCAGCGGCAAAACCATCTCAAGCTCCTTTATTGTAAACTCTCGACTTATTTGCAAGAACCGTTGTTTCTCAAATGCGGATGCAAAGGTAGCGACTTTTTCCGAATCTGCAAGCATTCGATCATCTTTTTTTGTAAAAATCTTCATTATTTCGCAACAAAGGGGATTATACATATATATTATATATAAACCGAACGCTCGTCCACAGCTTCAGCCTGAAAAACCCGCACCTGGCACATACAATACGCAGCCGCACGCCGGCATGCCTCATAATATCCCGCACGCGCGCCGGGAGAAAGGCAGCATTGGTCATCGTCCGTGAAGCTGACCTTCCACGATGCATCCGGATCCCGAAGAGCAGCCAGAAAACAACGAATTGACGGCACAATTTCGGCACGACGTCCCGAAAACCCGGATTTTTTACTACTTTTGTGCGATATACCGAACCATACAAGATGAATCTCAAAAAAATATCGCTGCTCGTACTGCTGCTGGTCATAGCAGACCAGGCGCTGAAGATCTGGGTCAAGACCCACATGCACCTCGACGAATCGATCACAGTCTTCCCCGACTGGTTCCAGTTGCACTTCATCGAGAACAAGGGCGCCGCGTTCGGCATGCGCCTCTCGCTGGGCGACACCTATGACTGGGGCAAGCTCCTGCTCGGTCTCTTCCGCATCGCCATGGTCGGCGTCATCGGTTGGTTCACGGCTCACCTGTACCGCAGCCGGCCCGACACCCCGAAGGGGGTATTTGTCGGACTGGCCCTGATCCTTGCGGGCGCCTTGGGCAACATCCTCGACAGTGCATTCTACGGGTTGCTCTTTTCGGAGTCCACCCCCTACACGGTAGCCGAATTCGGCGGGCATTACGCCGGATTTATGATGGGCAAGGTGGTGGACATGTTCTATTTCCCCCTTTTCCAATGGGAAAATGTACCGCGTCTGCTGGAGTTCCTGGTAGACCGCAACAACTACTTCTTCGGCGCAGTCTTCAATCTGGCCGATGCCTACATTTCGGTAGCAGTAGTCTATCTGCTTGTATTTCAGTTCAGATTCTTCAGCAAGTAAATTTTTCTTCAAAAAATGCTTGCTGATTCAAAAAAAAGCATTACTTTTGCACACCGCAATTCCGGAAAACACCGGTACAATGCCCAGGTGGCGGAATAGGTAGACGCGCACGTTTCAGGTGCGTGTGCCGCAAGGCGTGCAGGTTCGATTCCTGTCCTGGGCACTGAAACCCCCGCAGACGAAAGTCTCGCGGGGGTTTGCTTTTACCGGCTGCACCGAAAAGCCCGCCGGCACACTGCGGCCATATTCCAGCAGCCAAGTCTCCATACCCGGACAAACGGTCGGCTCCTGCGCCGTCGCCCTTTGCAACGGGGACCCTTCGGAAGATGTCAGACGGATTCGAATATTGAACCTCACAGACTTGCAAAAACAAAAATTTATCCCTACTTTTGTTTACGGCAGCCGGCTCCATATCCACGGAGTTCCGTTTCCGGATCAAACTGTTGAACCCAAACCCCATTTCGAAAAAGCCGCTCACCTCTCCTGCCACCTGCCCACAGCCGCACCCCTCTCGCCGAAGATGCACTACGGAAGCCTGAAGGGGAAGTAAGCAGCAATCCTCCGGTCTGAAACCCGATTCCAAACCTTTTACAGCCATGAAACAGATACGGATTATCCCCATCCTGCTCGTTTTCCTGCTGGCCTTCGGCACCGATTGTCCGGCCCAGAAGAGGCAGGTCATCCACGCCCTGACTGGCAAAGGGGTCAAAGACCTCTACAATGCGACCCGATACAAGCCCCAGATGCCGCCCCTGCCGCGAATCGCACCCGCACCCCCATCCACCGTCGCCCTGCCGGACACCGCCCGGTTACGGGCCCTGCAGGAGACATCCCAGGCACGGCTTCGCTCGCTCAGGCTGCCCGACCCGAAGACCATATACCGGAAAGCACAGGAGCAGGTACGGGAGTTCTACCGACTGCGATGTGCAGACATGGAGGCAGGCAAAACGCCCCGGGATACCCTGGCATGGGTCCGTCTCGGGAACCGGGCGGCACGGCTCGACCTCGACGACGTGGCCGCGGACTGCATGAACCGGTTCCTCTACTACCGTCCCTCGGCTGCAAAGATCACCCGGGCGGTCGATTCACTGATGTATGCCAGCCAACGCTATGCCCGCCCCATGATCGAAACCGCCGCAGAACGCGAGGTCTACGCATATTGGCAGGACCCCGACGCACACGACGCCCGCATCCCCGACCTCAGGATGCTCACCGCACTGGGCGAACGATACGGATGCCGCACCACCGACCTGACCCGCGGGACGCTGAGCTGCATCGATGGTGACTACGGGGAAGCAGGCAGACGCATCTCGGCCGAAATAGCCCGGGCTGCGAAAGACCCGGAGACCTCGGACGAATACAGCCGTCTGCTCTGCGGCATCGCCGCCCACTGCATGATACAAGCCGGGCAGCATGCCGAACTGCTCTGCCTCTTCGAGACGTACGACGCTGCGGAACAATATGCCGCAAAGGACCCGGCACTGGCCTTCCAACTCTACCGGGCCGCCCTGCTGGCCGACCCGCAGAAGGCCCGAAAATATGCCGACATGGGGCTGGCGGCCGACGAAGCGTATTTCACCGAACAGTTCGAAGCGTTCTATGACACCGTATACAACCAGTTCGTCAGCCGGCCGCAACCCCTGAGCAACCTGGACTTCCTGCTCGGCAGCCCGACAACGGAACAATACCTGCGCTCGGCGCTCAATCTGGCGGCCGACCTGCTCGCGCAACTCCCCGACACGAATATTTACGACGGCCGGGAACATTTCCATGACGAAGGACTCGCCCCCTACCGCGATGCGCTGCTCGAAATCGCCCGACGCTCGGAATCGGCAACACAAGGCCGCCTTACCCCCGACCATGCGCTGCTGCTCCTGATCGCCGAGAGTACACGCGGCAACTTCGCCCGATCCGCCGAAGAGGGACGCGCTCGAGTCAAGGAGCTCTTCGAGAGGCTCTACACCGAAGAGCGAGACAACGACGAATACACCCAGGTGATCGTCCTGTCGGGTTTCTGCCATTCGCTGGGGCTCTCGGTCCGCGATCCCAAAGGCGCATTGAAGGTGATGACCGGGAAGGTCATGCCTCTGTTCGAGCAACTGGTCGAAAGGGACCCCAACCCACTGGGAATCGATGCGACCAACGAGGTCTACGGATACATGGCCAGCCTCTACCGGCGGACGGGAAAGAACGGAAAGGCAGAAAAGATGGAACGGCTGATCGTCAAGCCGGCAACGGACGGAATCCGATAACACCCCGAAAAAGGATGAAACAACTGCTGACTTTCCTCCTGCTGCTCCCGTGGGGGTTGCAGGCCCAGGAGACGTGCGACACCGACTATCGGTCACCGCGCATACATTACTACGTGTCCTGCCCCGACGGTTCCGACACCCGGAGGCAGGCCGATCCCGGACAGGCCGTGCGGACCGGCTCCGACATCTGGATACTGCTGTTGCTGGACGGCGGCAACGCCGTGCTGGCCAAACACGCGGGGAAAGACCTCCACTACGGCATCCGCGAACGGGAGAGCACATACGGCCCGCTCACCCGCAGGGAGGCCGTCGAAGTGCTGAACCGGTGGATCGCCCACTACTGCCACCTGACGGGACAGGACCGGAAGGAGGGACGCATCGGCTACAACACGCCCTGCTACACCAGCATTGCCGACAGTCCGCTGAAGGTCGGCCCCGATTTCAGGAGCGGCAACAGCCTCTCTCTGAAGGAAGGCGAGCAGGGATGGAGGTTCATCCACACGGGAGCCTACTCGGAGGAGACCGGAATGGAGCTGTGGACCAGCCGCGACTTCAGGCGGGCCGTCTACTACCGCTCCGGGGAACTGCCCGGCACCGACCGGGCGGGACACAGGAACTACACGCTCCTGCAGGAGTGCGACATCGAGGATTGCCTGCCCCGGAGCCGGACATCCGGGGAGCTCACCTTCCTGGGAGTCCCGCTCGGCCGCTCGCTCGAAGAGACGAAGCGGCAACTGCGGGACAGAGGCTTCGCCGAACTGTCCGATGACGACACGGATGCGGCGTGGGATGAATACGACGGCGAACTGGCCGGCCTGCTCGGGAGCTCCGCAGATCAGGCCACGCTGGAAGGCGACTTCTACGGCATGCCCTGCCTGGTCGTCCTGCAGGCCGACCCGCAAAACGGAAAGGTGTACTCCGTTTCGGGACGTCTGCTCACCCACTATCCGACCCTGCAGCAGGCCCGGCGACCGTTCGACATCCTGACCGGGCGACTCTCCGAGCGCCTCGGCTTCGGAACCTACGCCGACTCCGAACAGACCCGATACGTCATCCGCAGCGGCACGGGAAAGATCGATATAGGGATCGAAAAGATCGGAATTGCCCTCGAAGACGAAGGCATGTACGAAATCACCTTCCTGTTCTGGCCGTAGCCTCCAGTCGCTCGGAGGCCGGCATTCACCGCAACTCCAACGCAAGGAGGCACCATCACGGCCGGGAACCGTCCGATCCCGACACGCACCGGCTTGGAATATTGCAAAGAAAAGGTTATTTTTACGAACCCAAATAACCAAAAGCTTTGCTAATATGAAAAAAACACTTATCCTGACAGCCGCTGCCCTGCTGACGACACTCGGCGGCAGGGCGCAGTGGCAGCCGGCCGGAGACCGGATCCGGACCGCCTGGAGCGAGAAGATCGACCCGCAGAACGTACTCCCGGAGTATCCCCGCCCGCAGATGGTCCGCAGCGAATGGAAAAACCTCAACGGACTGTGGAACTACGCCATCCGTCCCCTGGGCGAGCAACCCGCCGCATTCGACGGCGAGATCCTCGTTCCCTTTGCCGTCGAGTCATCGCTCTCGGGTGTCGGCGAACGCCTCGGTTCGAAAAACGAACTGTGGTACGAACGCACGTTCGAGATCTCCCCGAAATGGAACGGCAAACGCATCCTGCTGCACTTCGGAGCCGTAGACTGGAAAGCCGACGTGTGGGTGAACGGCATCAGCGTCGGTTCGCACACGGGCGGATACACCCCCTTCTCGTTCGACATCACCGCCGCCCTCGCCAAGGGCGAAAACACCCTGCGCGTCCGAGTCTGGGACCCCACCGACGAGGGTTACCAGCCGCGCGGCAAACAGGTGAACAACCCCAACGGCATCTGGTATACGCCGGTCAGCGGCATCTGGCAGACCGTATGGCTCGAAGCCGTGCCGCAACAGTATATCCGTGAAGTGCGCACGACACCCGACCTCGACCGCAAGACGTTCCGCGTCGAAGTTCCCGTCTGCAACGCACAGCCGGGCGATCTGGTCGAGGTAACCCTCTACGACGGCGGGGCCGAGGTCGCATCGGCCCGGGCGCTCAACGGCGCAACGGTCGAGCTCACGCTCGCCGATCCGAAATGCTGGAGTCCCGACTCGCCCTTCCTCTACGACATGAAGGTCGCCCTGCTGCGCAACGGACGCCGGATCGACGCCGTCGAGAGCTACGCAGCCATGCGCAAATTCTCGACCCTGCGCGACAAGAACGGCATCGTTCGCCTGGCCCTCAACAACAAGCCGCTGTTCCAGTTCGGTCCGCTCGACCAGGGCTGGTGGCCCGACGGCCTCTACACGGCCCCGACCGACGAGGCGCTCGCATTCGACGTCATCAAGACCAAGGAGCTGGGCTACAACATGATCCGCAAGCACGTGAAGGTCGAGCCCGCCCGCTGGTACTACCACTGCGACAAGACCGGCATGATCGTATGGCAGGACATGCCCAACGGCGACCAGGGTCCGCAGTGGCAGATGCACAGCTACTTCACCGGCGAGGAGCGCCACCGCTCGGCCGAATCGGAGGCCTGCTACCGCAAGGAGTGGAAGGAGATCATCGACTACCTCTACTCGTTCCCGTCGATCGGCGTCTGGGTTCCGTTCAACGAGGCATGGGGACAGTTCAAGGGCCCCGAGATCGCCGAATGGACCAAGGCCTACGACCCGAGCCGTCTGGTGAACCCCGCCAGCGGCGGCAACCACTACCTCACGGGCGACATCCTCGACCTGCACCACTACCCGCAGCCGAAGATGACGCTGCTCGACACCAACCGGGCCACCGTACTGGGCGAATACGGAGGCATCGGCCTGGTGATCCCCGACCACGTCTGGGTCAAGAACCGCGACAACTGGGGCTACACGCGCTTCAACTCCCCGAAGGAGGTGACCGACGAATATGCCCGCTACGCCGACGAACTGCTCCGCCTGATCGGCTGCGGCTTCGCTGCCGCCGTCTACACGCAGACGACCGACGTCGAGGTGGAGGTAAACGGCCTGATGACCTACGACCGCAAGGTGGTGAAGGTCGAGGAGGAGCGCATCCGGGAGATCAACCGCACCATCTGCAACTCTTTAAACGAACAATAGGATGAATCGTATCGCGACAGTCGCCGCAGCCCTTCTACTGGCGGGCTGCGGCGCACAGTCCGCCGCTCCGGAGCTGCTGCCGGCCGAGAACTTCGCAGCCTCCATCGACGGGAAACAGGTGAACCTCTACACGCTCCATGCGGGCGACATCACGCTGCAGGCGACCAACTACGGCGCCCGCGTCGTCTCGCTGTGGACCCCCGACCGCGAGGGCCGCTGCGAAGACATCGTACTGGGATACGAGACACTCGACCGCTACGTGAACAACACGGGAGAACGGTTCCTCGGAGCCGTCGTGGGTCCCTACGCCAACCGCATCGCCGCCGGACGCTTCACGCTCGACGGCACGGAGTACACGCTCCCGACCAACGACAACGGGCAGACGCTCCACGGCGGCATGACGGGACTCGACCGCGTGGTGTGGGACGTATGCGAGGCAACGGAGCAGAAGCTCGTGCTGAGCTACCTCCACCGCGACGGCGAGGAGGGATTCCCGGGCAACCTGCAGATCCGGATGACCTATACGGTGACCCCCGAGAACGAATTCCGCGTCGATTACGAGGCCACGACCGACAAACCGACCGTCGTGAACCTCTCGCACCACTCGTTCTTCAACCTCAAGGGTGAGGGGAACGGCACGGTGCTCGACAACGTGCTGACGATCCGCGCGAGCCGGACAACGCCGGTCGATTCGGTGCTGATCCCGACGGGTGAGATCGCCGACGTCACGGGCACGCCGTTCGACTTCCGACAGCCGCACGCCATCGGCGAGCGGATCGAGGCCGACAACGCCCAGCTCCGCAACGGGCACGGCTACGACCACAACTGGATCATCGACCGCCGGACAGCCGACGAAGTGGAGCTGGCCGCCACAGTCTACGAGCCCACGACGGGCCGCACGCTCGAGGTGTGGAGCGACCAGCCGGCCCTGCAGTTCTACAGCGGCAACTTCTTCGACGGCTCGTCGGTCGGCAAGACCGGCAAGGCGCTACGCTACCGCGAGTCGCTGGCGCTCGAGACCCAGAAATACCCCGACAGCCCGAACCATGCCGACTTCCCCTCGACCGTGCTGCGTCCGGGAGAGACCTACACACAGACCTGCATCTACCGCTTCGGAGCAAAATAACTCCGCCCCGCAAAAACGACGGCCCGAAATGCTGATTGCAGCGTTTCGGGCCGTTTTTTTCGGGAATCCGGCGCCGCACCCGTCAGACACGGCAACCAGGCCCGAGCTATTTTTGCAAAAGATCGAATGCCAGCGAGAAGGGTTCGAAAGCCTCCAAGTCCACACCGCCCACCTTGACCCCGGTGGCTGCAAGGCCGAAGAGAAGTTTTCCGGACTCAAGCGTGTAGACCGCATCCGCCTCGGCCGTGATCGACACCTCGATCTCGATATCGGACGTCTCGCCGTCGCCTTCACCGCCGGACGGGAGCGTCAGCTTCAGAGCCTCGGGCGCAAGCGTCATCGCAACCGTCGCCTTGTCTTCGCTCATCACGGCCGTATAGGGCACGCGGTAATCGACCTGACCGATGGCTGCCACGATCTCATCTACCCCCTCCTCGGTTCCGAGGACCTTGACCACCAGGTCGCGAATCGGGAAATCCGTGAAGGAGATCTCCGCCTCCGACACCGCAGCCTCGATCGCCGTACCTGCGGGCTCTTCGCCGTCGGCAGCCGGTGCCGCCTCCACAACCGACATCGTTCCGGCATAGTCTCCGCAAACGGCCGTAATATCGGGTTCGGTCGGCGGAGGCGTCTGCCCGCCGCCATTGTCATCATCATCGCATGCAACCATCACGCAGCAGGCTCCGGCAAGAAGTGCCGCCATCCAGCTCTTTCCAAAAAAAGTTTTCATCGTTTCCGTTTTTTTAAGTTCAAATCACCATTTGTCCAAACCGGTTTTTCACTGAAAGCTTTCACCCATATAAATCCCCGACGGCCGGAAATACTGCACGGTGAACTCATTGAAAAAACGACACTTATATATAAAAATAGAAAGCATAAACAGCTGATATACAGACACAAAAAAAGAACCGACATCAACACGGCACCGGTTCTTCAAGCCCTGCACGCACAGGCATGCCCGCACATCATCCGGGGTCATTTGCGCTTCTTGCGCACCGACCAGCCGAAATGGCCCAGGGCCTCGCCCAGGGCGAAATACTCCCCGTGCGAATAGACAATCGGGCAGGCGCGTTCGAGGCAGAAACGCCCCGTCGCAGGATCGATGTAGGCCTCGTCCACCTGCACGTTCACCACCTCGGCCAGGAACATGTCGTGCGAACCCAACGGCAGCACCTGCCGCACACGGCACTCGATGTTCACGGGCGACTCCACGATGATCGGCGCCGCAACCACCCCGGCCGGGGCCGGAGTCAGCCCCATCTCGCGGAACTTGTCGCAGTCACGACCCGAGCGGACCCCGCACCAGTCGGTCGCCCGGGCCAGATCGCGCGTCGTAAGGTTGATGACGAATTCGCCCGTGCGGCGGATGATCCCGTAGGAGTGGCGCTCGGGCCGCACCGAGATGTAGCACATCGGCGGATTGGTGCAGACCGTTCCGGTCCACGCTACGGTCAGCATGTTGTACTCGTCGGGCCGGGCGCCGCAGCTCACCAGCACGGCCGGCAACGGATAGAGCACCGTTCCGGGCTTCCAGGTCTGTTTCATGTCGATTCGGTTTCTGTTTGCGGACAAAGATACGAAAAAGCGGACAGAATCCCCGAGGGAGCGAAGCGCACCCTCCCCTCTTTTTGCGTATATTTGCATCGTATGCTGCACGAATTCATCCGATATCTGGAGGCCGAACGCCGCTACTCTCCGCTCACGGTGCGCAACTACCGCCGCGACATCGAACGGTTCCTGGCGTGGCGCGGCGACGACGACGCCACGTTCGACCCGCGCAGCGTCTCGGCCGACGACATCCGCGAGTGGATCCTCCACCGCTCGGAGGCGGACGGCGTGGGCGCCGCATCGATGAACCGCGAACTGTCGTCGCTGCGGAGTTTCTTCCGCTGGCTGCACCGCACGGGCCGCGTCGAGAAGGAGGTGATGAGCCGGATCCCGGCTCTCAGAACGCCGCACCGCCTCCCGGCTTTCGTTCCCGAGAGCCGCATGACGGGCATCGTCGGCGACTGCGAGACCGAGAGCGACGACCCCCTCCGTGAACGCGACTCGCTGATCGTCCTGATGCTCTACGCCTGCGGCCTGCGCCTGGCCGAACTCATCGGCATCGACTGCGACGACTTCTCGGACGACTACCGCACGCTGCGCATCCGGGGCAAGGGAGACAAGGAGCGGATCGTGCCGGTAATGGAGTTCGTACGGGAGAAGATTTTGCGCTACCTCGATCTCATTCGGCGGCAAAATATTTGCAAATCCGGAGAAAAAGCGCTATTTTTAACTTTGAAAGGAGAGCGTGTATCCCGTACGGCGGTTTACCGCATCGTTCAACGGGAACTGGGCCGCGGAGGCGTGCAGGGCAAGAAAAGCCCCCATGTGTTGCGGCACACGTTTGCCACCCACCTGCTCAACGGTGGGGCGGACATGCGCGAGATACAGGAGCTCCTGGGGCACGCGTCGCTGCAGGCCACGCAGGTCTACACGCACAACAGCATCGCCCGGCTCCGGGAGGTATATGCGAAGGCCCATCCCCGTGAAAAGGGAGGGAAGTAATTAACTTATTAAACCGTAAGGCTATGAACGTACAGATTCAATCCGTGAAATTCGACGCCGACAAGAAACTGGTCGAATTCGTGAACGCCAAGATGACCAAGCTTGACCGCTTCGCGGAGCGCGCGACGAGCGCAGACGTCATTCTGAAACTCGATAAGGACCACGAAAAAGGAAACAAGATCGCAACCATCACACTGCACATGCCCGGCGAGGACCTGGTGGCCTGCCATCAGTCGAAAGCCTTCGAGGAGTCGGTGGACGAGGCGATCGACGCCCTGAAACGCCAATTGGAAAAGTTCAAGGGCAAATTCGACAAATAGACATCCCACCAACCTTTAACCTTTAACTAACCAACGCCGCGGCGGCCGCCTCCCTTCGGAGACGGCCGCCGCCATTCTTCAGCGCCTCTCAAAAACAAGGGAGAGGCCCTGCGGCCGATGGGACGGACCCGTTCCAGCAACACACTCCCGGCACACTCCGACCGCCGCACCGGCCACAAGACCGCTCCTCTATTCCGCCGCCACCGAAAGATGGAACGTCACGGACTGCACCGTCTGCTGCCCCAACTCGTCGGTCACCGAAAGGGTAAACCTGTGGTCCGAGTCCTCCTTGCAGATCATCGCGATCATCGGCACAAGAGCCGAAATGTCGAACGGCACGGAGGTCTGTCCCTTCACTTCGTCCCCGCACTTCAATCCGAGCGAGGCGAAGGCCGCCGCAGCCTCTTCCGACGGATGGGCCATATCGAGCGTCGTAGAGAGGTGCAGCGCACCGAGCAGTTCGTCGGTCAGTGCCGGCGAATCGATCTTCACGGTAAAATCCCGGATCCGCTCCGGCGCCGAGATCAGGATCCGAGCCGTCATGTCCTGCACGATCTCCTGCGGCCGGGAGATATCCCCGCCTTCGAGCGTGATTACCGGGGCACTGCCCGGCTTGCCGTCCGACTCCTTCTTGTCGCTGCACCCCGCCGAGAGGGCAACGACTGCGGCAAAGAATGCCACAATCTTCATCCACTTTTTCATAGTTTCCATCATTTAACAGAAATTCGTTCCGATGGCAAAAGTAGAAATGCGCCCCTTTGCCGGCAAATCTATTCAACGAGCCGGCCGGTTTTCCCCGCCGAAAGGCATTTTCTGCGAACCAACCCCTCTCCGCACCATCCGCATCGGCACCGCATCGCACCAACCGAAGACCGCCAAGGAACCGATCGCGCACAACGGAACGGAGGCGCCGGCAGTCAAGGAGACCGGAGAATGAACCCCGAAAGAGATCGGCGCGCGGAGGGCTCCCAACCCTCGCAGGAAGGCATCGGCAACGAAGTGCACCGACAAAAGAGAAAAGACAAACGGCAATTCTGCTACTGCAGAATCGCCGTTTTCTGGTAGTGGATAGGGGATTCGAACCCCTATGTCATGCGTGAGAGGCATGTATCCTAACCCTTAGATGAATCCACCGGTTTATTTTCGTGCTGCAAAGATAGCGCCTTCTTTTGAATCTCCAAAATTTTTCGCGAAAATCTGCAATTTTTTTTCATTTTCGCCGCAAAAACCCGTTTTTTGGCTACCTTTAAGCAAATCAAAATGCCGCATTGCCATGAAAAAACCCCTCATCCTGCTGCTCCCGGCACTTGCCCTGCTCCAGATCGGATGCCGCTCGCACCGCCCCGTGCAACCCGAATTCGAACAGCTCGCCATCGACACCCTGCTCGAACGCCGGGGCGCAGACTGCCGCATCGAATACCGCTTCGCGACGATCCGCAACACGTCCGAGTCTGCAGCCCTCCAGGCCATCGAAACGGCCAACATCGGCTACTTCTTCCAGGTCGAGGCATTTGAAGGGAATGCGGCACAGGCCGCCGAACTGGCCATCCGCGAAATAGACACCACCCTGCTTGCCGACGTTCAGCCGACCCAGACCTACGAAATCTCAATCGAATCCGAGGGACACGCCTCCGACACGCTGGCCACCTATGTCATCACGCGCTCAAGCTACACGGGCGGTGCCCACGGCATCTACGGGATCGAATACCACACCTATTCGCTCAAGAGCGGTCTGGAGATCACTACGGGAGACCTGTTCACCGAATCCCAGGCTGAACGGCTCGACGAAGTAATCCGTAAAAAGATCTGCGAAACCTACCACGTGACGACCGACGACGAATTGTCGGAACTCGGCTTCTTCCCCGAATATATCGGCGCCACGGAAAACTTCCTGATCGACGACCGCGGCATCACCTTCTTCTACAACCCCTACGAGATCGGATGCTATGCGCTGGGCGGCATCGAGGTGACACTTACCCGCGAGGAGCTGTCGGCCCTTTGAAGCCGCACGTCTCCGCCAGCCTCCGACTCATCACGGGTGAAGCCCCCGGCCGGAGCCGCAGACATGCAGGCCGACAACCGTAGCCGACAACAGAAGGCTTTCGTCCAACCGACAGAATCCATCACCCGGCAACTCCGCGAAACCGCGAAAAAGTACATAGACAGCAGGAGCAGCGCAAAAAGAAAAAAGGTCCGAGTCTTCACGACTGGGACCTTTTTTTGGCGGGGAACCACCCCCTCCAAAAACGAGGTTTAATCGGAGGTATTCGACCGTTCGGACGAGCACCGTCCTCGGGTCTTAGCAACGGACCGTTCCGCTGCAACCTGCCGATTTCCTCAACCAACCTAAAACTACTAACCTAAATGAACCTTAAAACTTCACTGCAAAGATAAGGGCGTTTTTTGTATTATGCAAATATTTTATGAATATATTAAATAAGTTTAACAATTTGGTAACATTGGAAGATTTCGTAAAGCCTATTTTAACCGGTTCAATACATTGATAATCAGCGATTAACAAAATCGGTTCACCTCAAGAAGGCCAACAGGCAAAAAAAGCTACGTGAGCACGTTCAAAAACCAAACAATCGAAGCATGGGGACCGAAAGGCCCCAATACCCCCAACAAAAAAGTCCGGCCGCAAGTCCCGCCCATGGGCGATCCTGCGGTCGGACTAAAGACAAAAAAAGGAAACTCGGAATCGGGACCTCGGTCCGTCATCCACAGTTTCCTCACCAACCTAAAACTACTAACCTAAATGAACCTTAAAACTTCGCTGCAAAGATAAGGGGAAAAATCGAACCGCGCAAGTTTTTATTAAATTTTTTTGATATTTTTTTGATATTTTTTAATATACCCAACAACTACATGCATGCTCCCGCCTGATAATCTGCACATTATCATTTCAGATGGATCTCGGTATGAATTTTTCTACAGCCTCGGATGCAGTATTTGCACCGAAGGCTTGTTATAATAGTATGAAAAAAATTTGACGGATATGGATAAAACACTACATTTGCGAAATGAGTTTGAACCACGCATACGTCAATAGAGCCGGACAAAAACGCGACCTGCAACAAGAGTAACCGACCCATACCGTCTCGAACGCACTCATCAATTTTCCTGTACGATGACCGTATCCCTGCTTGTTTCCACCTACAATTGGCCCCGCGCCCTCTACCTGTGTCTCGACAGCGTGATGCAGCAGACCGTCCTGCCCGACGAAATTCTCATCGCCGACGACGGCTCGGGCATGGCCACCCGCGACGTCGTGAAGCATTTCGAACGGATCTCGCCCGTCCCTGTACGCCACATCTGGCACGAGGACCGGGGATTCCGCGTCGCCACGATCCGCAACAAGGCCATTGCCGCCAGCACGTGCGACTACATCATCCAGATCGACGGTGACCTGATCCTGGAACGCCACTTCGTACAGGACCACATCCTCTTTGCCAAACCGGGATGTTACGTTTCGGGGTCACGCGGCATCATCACCGAACCCCTCACCCGTCAGGTCCTCAGCGGAGCCATCACGTCGCTCTCCGCCCTGACAAAGGGGGTCCGCTGCAGCAACAACGTCATGCGCATTCCGTTCATGGCCATCATCTACCGCATGATCGCCGGGAGCAAATCACCGCGCAGCTGCAACATGGCCCTGTGGCGCGAAGACGCCATCCGGGTAAACGGCTACGACGAATCGTTCGAGGGATGGGGCTACGAGGACACCGAACTGGGGCTGCGGCTGGACAACAGCGGGGTGCGGCAGCGCATCATGAAGTTCCGTGGGGTCGCGTTCCACCTCTACCACGAACAACGCTCCCGCGAGAACTGCCCGACAAACGAGCAGCGCTATCTGGAAAGCATCCGCGAGCACCGCACGCGATGCCGGTTCGGGCTTGACAGCCACCTGCCCTACACCTACACCTATCCGCCCATCATCCTGCCGACAGGCACCCAGGCTTCGGTCCGGTGAACACGACAAAACAAGCGCGGCAACCAGCAAGGTTGCCGCGCTTGTCGCTATTTCGAAAAAAGCCGTTCGAGAAGCGGCCAGTAATGATACTTGCGCCGCATCTTCCATCGCCGCACCAGATTGAGCGGCTTGCGCTTTAGGCCGACATGCCCGCGCTCGAGGAAGTCATCCACGGCATCGAGCACCCGCGCCGCACAACGGCCGTCGCGATGCGGCTCGTGGAACATCGTATAATCGTGAATTTCGCGCATCAAGCCGTCCGGACGGGTCAAGGCCCGCTCAATGGCCGGACCCACCTCCTGCGGTTCCCGGACATCGAGCAGATAAGGGCCCGGATGCGAATTGCGGAACGTGACAACCGGCTTGTTGAGGAACATGAACTCGATAATGATCGATGAGCTGTCGCACAGCATCACATCGGCCCGGCGCAAAGGCTCCATATCGAACGTATTGCCGACATAGTGGGCATTGCCGTATGCCGCAGCAATCCGCTCATAACGCGACGACACGGCAGGATCGAGCATCGGATGAAACATGAAGATCCACTCCCAGGGCTTTTCCGCCACCAAACGCTCTACCTCCTCAGCCAACAACGGAGCAGATGTCAGTCCCCGCGTAAAAGTCGATGAATAAAGAATCACCGGACGCTCATTCTGCGGCAGCCGCTGCATCTCGGGCGTAAAATAGAGATCGGCCTTGGGCCACCCCGTATCGTATGCCCTGAAATAGCCGTATTTGCGTTCCAGTTCCTTGAAAACAGGCGTGCTGCTCGGGCCCTGCGCACAATAGATATCGAAACATCCGCGGATCGTGAAGTGATCGTCCACCGCTTCAAACCGTTTCCGGTTTGCATATCCATGAAACACGGAGACCTTCACCCCCGGGAAAAAGTCGGGAACATAACGCACGGGAGAAAAGACGGCAATCGGGTTGAATTGCATGACTTCCTGCACGGTTTTCAATTGCAACTCATCCTCACGGAGCATTACAGGACACTCCGGATCGATGAACCAGGCTGCCTCGTCGCCTCTTCGACGAATCTCATCTTCCAATGGACGAAGGATCGGATAGGCATAAGGCAATGTTGCAAAAAAAAGATACCTCTTCATATTTCGATTTTAATTCGTTCCGTTTTTTCGAATCAATGCGCGAAACGTCGGCGCAAACTGTTGCCCCAACGCTGCACGGTGGCACACCCGACCGCCAGGGGTCGCAGCCAGCGCCGGCGGTCCAGCCACAGCAGGAACAGATCGCAGCGCGAATAGTAGCGGCGCAGGTCGGCTCCCCGGCCGCAAACCTCGCGGTGAATCCAACGGGCATGCTCCGAATCCCCGCACCACGGATTGCGGCTCTTGCGGATGCAGACCAGATACCAGCGCACCCGGCTCAGCAGACGGAAAAAGGCGAGCTGCGCGGCGGGCAGTCCCGGGCAGCGGGCCAACTCCGAATCGACCGCCTCGGCAAACCGGGCACAATAGTCCACATCGACGCTGCGCCGATTGGCCGACCCGGCCCGCTGGACGTAACCATAACCCACATAATCCACAAACCGGACACGGGGCTGACGCATGCCGATCTGCATGTTGAGCAGCTCATCCTCACCCAACGGCAGCGGATGGTGGCGCAGGCGGTCGTCGAACAACGTTCGCCGGTAAAGCTTCGCCCAAAGACATACGGATATCGAGTGGCTCAACGTCGCCTCCATATATCCGAAGCCGGAGAGCTCCTCCGAACGGCGCTCCCGCACGGGCGACTCGTAAGAATCCCGCACACGCTTGAAGTCGCAGCACACGATGTCGCAGCCGTCACCCTGCCCGGCAGCTGCGACCAGCTCCTTGAGGATGTCCGGCTCCCAACGGTCGTCACCGTCCAGAAAACAGATCCAGCGGCCGCGCGCCGCCCTCAGCCCGGTCTCCCGGGCCCGGGCAACGCCCTGATTCGGCGTGGTGATCACACGGATGCGGGGGTCCTGTGCCGCGAACGACTCCGCAATGGAGCCCGAAGCGTCCCGTGAGCCGTCGTTGATCACGATCGCCTCGAAATCGCGGTAGCTTTGTGCAACCACCGATTCCAGGCAGGGCACCAGATAGTTTTCCAAATTATAGACCGGAATGATCACCGAGATCTCCGGGCAATTGTCTGGCTGTTTCATGACCCGATATAGTTTTTCACGGCCTCTGCGATGCGTTCGCCGTCGAGTGCCGCCGAAATGATTCCACCCGCATATCCGGCCCCCTCACCGGCCGGGAACAGGCCGGAGGTTTCGGGGTGCATCAGCGTCCCCGGATCGCGCGGGATACGCACCGGCGTCGAGGTTCGCGACTCAACACCCACGACCACCGCCTGGTCGGTCACATAACCGTGCATCCGCCGTCCGAAGGTCGCTATGCCCTGCCGCAGGCTCTGCGCAATGAACTCCGGCATCCAGCGGTCGAGGCGCGACGGCACGATGCCCGGAATGTAGGAGGTCGCCGGCAGCGTTGTGCTGCTGCGCCCGGAGACGAAATCCGAGACCCGTTGTGCGGGTGCGATCTGATGCGCTCCGCCCTCGCGGCGGGCGGCCTGCTCGAAAAGCTGCTGGAACTTCAACCCGGCCAGCTCGCCCCACTCCGAACGGAGGTGGGCGAAATCCGACAGCCGCACCTCAGTCACCATGCCCGAATTGGCAAAGGGCGACGTGCGGCCGCTGGGTGACATGCCGTTCACGACCGACTGCGAGGTATCGGTCATTGCCGGAACAATGAATCCGCCCGGACACATGCAGAACGAGTAGACGCCGCGGCCCTGCTCCTGACTCACCAGCGAATAGGATGCCGCCGGCAGATACTCGCCGCGTGTCGGGCAGTGGTACTGGATCGAGTCGATGAGCGCCTGCGGGTGTTCGATACGCACCCCCATGGCGAAGGGCTTGGCCTCGAGGCGGACACCCCGGGCATGGAGCAGTTCGTAGATGTCGTGAGCCGAATGGCCCGTGGCCAACACGACCGCGGCGCCTTCGATCCGCTCGTCGCCGCAGCATACGCCCCGGATGCGTCCGTCGCGCAGGATCAGGTCCGTGACCCGCCGGCCGAAACAGAAGACACCGCCGGCATCGATGATCGTCTGCCGGATGTTGCGGATGATGTAGGGCAGCTTGTCGGTCCCGATGTGCGGATGGGCCTCATAAAGGATCTCGGGGGTGGCGCCATGGAAGACCAGCGTCTGCAGCGCCTTGTTGTAATCGCCGCGCTTCTTGCTGCGCGTGAAGAGTTTTCCGTCGGAGAAGGTCCCGGCCCCGCCCTCGCCGAAAGCGTAGTTCGAGTCGGGATCGATGCGTTCGTTGCGGTTGATCAGCGCAATGTCGCGCTTGCGCGACGAGACGTCACGGCCCCGTTCGAGGATGACGGGACGCAGTCCCAGTTCGATGAGCCGCAACGCCGCAAACAGGCCGGCAGGACCGGACCCGACGATCACCACTTCGGTGCGTCCCTCGACATTGGGATAGTCGAAATGGACGGGAGCGGGCAGCGGCTCCCGATCGACGAAAACCTCGAGTGTCAGGTTTACCTTCACCTGCCGCTGGCGGGCATCGATCGATCGTTTCACGACCCGGGCGAGGGCGATGTCGGTATCCTTGATCCCCAGGCGACGGGCGGCAAAAGCCGTATAGGTTTCCGGCTCGGCAGCCTGTCTGGGGGTCAGAACGAGGGTAATCTGTTGCGGCATATCTTAAAAAAATGACATACAAATGTATGCAAAAAAGCCGAATAATCCCCTGACTCGGTTGTGTTTTCTGAATTTTTCCATATCTTTGTCGAACCGATGCGGATATGGTGTAATTGGTAGCCACGTCAGACTTAGGATCTGATGCCTTACGGCGTGGGGGTTCGAGTCCCTTTATCCGCACAAGGCGACTGCGGAGGACGAATCTGAAAATTCGTCCTCTTTTTTATTCTTATATTTATCTGATATATAGCGTAATAAAGCAAGTGCTTTGTTCTCTTCCAAGGTTCGATAATTGTCTGTTTCCTTATCCCACAAAATTCCCTTTGGAAAGAGCAGATTTTGGATTTTTTGGCACAAATCCGCATCAGAATTACGCCATAAATCGCCTAACTTACAGCATATTGCCACTACCTTATCCACTTGTTTTGCAAGGTTCGATAAATCTCCCTTTACCTTCTCCAGTTCCATAAGTATCACATTCTTCTTTTCCTGCAAGTTTTCAATGGCTGCTTCATAGACCTCCTCATCTATCTCACCCATTCCAAACCTCACTTTGCATTGCTTCATTTTGTTTTCACACTCAGTCAGGCGCTTCCTCAACAGCGTGTTTTGTTGAATCTGCTCGTCATGACTCTCTTCTATCATGCGCCGCACCACATCCTTGAAGATTAGCATGACAGGTTGGGAAATGTCATAGCGCGCCAACAGCGCTTCGTACCGCTGATGCAGCTTCCTTGCTGAAACGTTGGTACAACACCCCTGCTTGTTGCACTTGTAATAATCTAAATTCTTTGCCTTGACTGTGTAAACTGTCAATGGCGTCTGGTCCTTCGCACACAAAACGTGACGTTTCAAGGGGAATCGCGGAGTCTCCTTCTGATGGACGTACACGCCCGTGCGGTTGGACAGGATGCTTTGTACCTGCAAAAATTGAGGATATGAGATCAATGGCTCCTGTACGCCGTCCACCAATTCCTTGACCATCTTATGCCTGATCTTACCTGCATAAAATGGATTAGTTAAAATCTTATGCAGTTTCCTTTTATCAACGCTTAACCCGAGTGCTGCCAAGCGTCGTTGAATATCTATATTACGTTCGCCCCGTAACTTCCATTGAAAAGCTTTCTGAATCAAGCGACCCGTTTCATTGATTCTGTATTGTGAATTGAGACTCTTGCCTGTTTTGGTGTATCCCAATGGCACTTTGCTGCACCATACTCCGTTCTCGATGCAATGTTTCCTGCCTGCCACAAATTTGTCTGTGCGCGTTTCATTGTCCCATTGTGCCGTACACAAACTAAAATTTGCCATCAACCGCCCCTCTTTGGTTGAGGTATCCATACCTGTCTTTGCCGCGACTATAATAACATCTGCTCGTGTCAGGTTGCTGATAATGGTGATGGATTGCCCTGCGTCGCGCGAGAATCTATCAAACTCTGACACGAGAATGTGGGTAATTGATTTATCTTTCTTAACTGCGTTCAGCATTGCGCTCACGAGTACACCCGGTGTTTTAGCCGACTCATGCGTCCCCCCAAAATACCCCTTTATTGTAAATCCTCTATCATGCGCATATCTTTCGCATATGGCTTTCTGATAGTCCAAGCTACCGCCATTTTCTTCCTGATACTTAGTTGATACCCTTGTCCATATTATACAGTTTTTATTATTCATATTCAGCTATTTTTATCTGCTTATTCAAATATTCGATGCCGTACAAAGCCAACAACTGCATATATTGCAGAATGGCGTCGCTGTCATCCTTATTCGTTATTCCTAACTCTTTAAACTCTTTTTCATAATCTTGGAATTTAATCACTCAACAATAGATTACTTTTTATTCGCTTTCGGCTCCTGCGTCATTCTTGCAGGACTTTTACTTTCGCCATGGGAAACTTTGACCATTATGCAATAAGCAAAGTGTGCAATATTTTTTATTACATATAATTTTATTTTTTATTGATTAAGCAATTTCGAAGAGAGATTTGAATAAATATATAGATAATATTTTTAAAAACCAAATTTATATTTAATATTTTTAAATAATTTTCTTGATTTTTTGAAGGGTGTTTACACTTGTTCCACAGATTGCAGCTATATTTCTCAACGAAATACCTTTCTTTATCAACTGAATCTCTTTGGAATACTGTGTTTTCATTTCGTCTGTGCTTTTGCGATAACCGACTTTTCTGCCAACTTTACCGCCATTCATTCTGAAATGGTTGTAGCCACTTTCCATACGACTGCGGATTAGCCCTCGCTCCATACTATTGAACTGAGCAAGAATGCCAAGCACGAGTTGTGCAATGGGATTCACATTGCCATCTTTTTGTAATGTCTCTAATCCGTTCTGATGAATATATATACTGATACCATGTTCTGTTAGAAGTTCTGTAATTTGCAGAAAGTCAACAGCTCGTCGTGATAGTCTGCTGCATTCGTAAATCAATATTTTATTTACTTTGTTGTGTTTCACATAATTCAATAAGTTGGTTAAGGCATCACGCTCTGCAATTCTTTTTGCACCCGATATTTTTTCTGAAAACTCTTTAACAACCTCATACCCCATTCGTGATGCGTACTCTCTTAACTCTGATAGCTGGCGCTCATAGTCCTGTCCAGCAGTTGAAACCCTTGCATATATTACTACTCTTGTTTCCATCATCTGTCAATCCTTATTTCAGTACAAATATATTACATTTATATAATATATGCAATATTCTTGTTGTAATACTCCTCCCTTACAGCAAGAAAAATCCCGACCTTAAAGCCGGGATTCAGACGCTACAAGTTTATGTTAAACTTATTATTCAATACGCTTGTAATAATCATCGTAAAGCGAGGGAGTAACATCTATGCTTTGAGAATGCATAATCAACTCATCAGCAGACAAATCAACTTTGAATGTCACAAACATTAGCGTCAACTCACTCGTCTTGCTATTATAAGAATATTTTGTAGAATATGGACTTCTTTCTCCATACTGATACTCATAGACTCGCCCATCTGCAGTAAACTCAAGAACATATTCGCCCGGAGCATACTCATCATCCGGATGACTCCCGTCCAACCACACTGTTTTAACCTGCTCCCATTTACCAACAAGGAGACTGTTATTGTCCTCATCTTTGGAGCAACCTGTAAAAGCAGTCAACGCTGTCGCCATGAGCATAGCGGCTATAATTTTTCTCATATCCTGTTTTTATTAGAAGTGAAAGCCAATCGAAACAAAGAAATTCCCCGTCTTGGCGTCAGATACGCCCATTCTATTTAAAAATTGCGTATCATCGTCCTCCAGATTGCTCGTATCAAGTTTCAAATCCTGTCCCACATTGATAAATCCAAATTCATATCCCAATGATAAAGAGAAACGCCTCCATTGCACGGTTCCAGCAAACCGCATACCAAAATCAGACCGCTTGAGAATGCCATTCTTTCCAAACGAATCAACCGTATAGAAATCATTGGCCCCTAAAAAATTTGCATCACAAGTCCCTCCCACGCCTAATGCATAATAAAATCCAGCAGAAGGATAAAATACCCAATGTTCTCCTGCATAAAATTTATAATTAACCATGATGGGAATCTCTACATACAACGCACTCAATCTCACATCTGACATGGTTCCGCCACATCCTTTCAAAGTGAGATTTAAGCCTGTTTCCAGATAAAGAGGTTTGGATGGCATTAATAACCGTTCATAAACACCTCCAATATGAAACCCGGGTTTGGTTGTGGAATGCCCATCATCACCTGCGGTTAGTTTGGCCGCATTCAGGCCTACTCTGACTCCGTAAATGTTCTTGTCATAGTCCTGTGCAACAACATTACCTGCCAAAAAGGCCACGCCCAAGACAGCAAAGAAAAGTTTTTTCATAACCGTTTGGTTAGTTTAGATTCTCCCCGACTCCCCAAGAGATGATTATAAATAAAAAGAAAGTGTGGAGCTGATTCGTCTATCAAGTAGGAGGTTGTGGTAAGACCTTGACTGAAATAAACGATGCAATACCCCACACCTGAATAGTATGGGGTATACACATAGAATATGCCTACCTCAATAACTACACAAGGAATGAGTGCTGTTCGTCTATCCTTCAGTCTTGAAACTACCACATTTCCTACTTAGGATAAGTGCGAAAACACTTTCATCAAATATGTCCGCTGATTTCTCAGCGTCACAAAGATAGAAAATTATTTTCACTTGAACAGCACTCTGTGCGAGGTATTGCAAAAAAGAAAGATAGCGGCTAGTAGACCGCTATCAAATTTTCCCACCGGAAACTTCTCCAAGCAGCTTTTTCAAGATCAAAATAGGCTGTTGTTGCATAACACTCTCTTGACTCTCCCCAGCCGCAGACCTTATCCCTTATGAAATCCGGATGAGTTGTTCCATAAGCAACCGTTACTTTTGAGATATGCGAATTTGACAATCTGCCCGCTTCTCAGCTTCTTTTTCAACTGCTCCACTAACAAGGCTTTGGAAATACCATCAACTTCACGAGCATGGGTGCGAGCTGCGATAACCTTTGCGCGTACTACCGTGTTGTCATTGAGTAAAATAACCTGAGCCATACTTATAAGATTTATTATTACACTTATATCAATATTGTCTCTGATACTTGGAAGGATTGAATGTCCAACCCATTAATTCATAAAGGCATTCAACTGCATTGAAATGACTGTAACAGCTCTTTACCTTTCTACCTGTACTGTCCCATATACCCCATCCGGAACCACTGCGACTAATATGATATTTTCTTTCAGTAGCCATCATTGTCTCTTTCATTCACAACACAAATATATGACATATATTTTATATATGCAAATATAGATATGTTTTATTTTGAATATCTGTCATATTTTTATAGTTTTGCCTAAAATAGCATAATATGGAAAAGGAGAAAGCAGAGCGGACAGTTGTCCACGTTGAATTGCTGTGCGATAACAGCCATCATTATTTTGGTAGCTTGGCTGCCATCTACGAAAAATTCAAGAAAGAGGAGATTGGTATTGGCTATGGCAGCTTGCGTAACTATGGGCTTTCAGCAGAAAAGCCATACCAAAATAAACTCTGCATTATCCGGAAAGGGGTGCTGATCACTATCCCCAAAAAAGCAGGCAAAGAATAAGATTCTATATACCAAGAATTGATAGCTATATACTATCAATTCATGACCATATCAAAATAATCTTTTAAATTAGATTGCAACAAAACAGAGTGCCTTTGCAAACATCTGAAAAGATTATTTTAATACATTTCTAATTTGATACATCAGGCAAGTAGATGAAGCAAATCTGCTTTCCTGTTATTGTAGTTTTGTTGTATCTGTGAAAGCATTGTGCGATAGGGTTTCATCACCTTACTTATATTTGTTCCTTTGGAAGGATAGAGTTGCCGCATTTTGCTTTCAATTTGGACGATATCAAAATTGCAGTCTTTGAGAACCAACCCAACAAAATAACTCTTTGCATTAGTTATCTCCCAAGATTGCTCATTACTTAATACATCATCCCAAAATGCCTGAATTGGATTGGTTGTTGCATCCAAAACCGTCCTCAATCTTGTATCCGTGACCTCCAAGGATGATTTAATCTGAACGATACTGTTTAGATTCAATTCAAATCGACAGACTCCATCAAAACTGTTCTCAGGAATACCACATTCTACCATATATCGCAAATTCTCAACCCTTGACATCTCTATGCCTTTATCATAGATGGTTAATCGCTTTTTAGCCTGACGTGTAGTTACATTTTTCTCTATAATGAAATTACCATTGCGTAAAAGACGACAGACATACTTCTGATAGTTGGATAGGTTATTGCGAATATAGGTCGTCATAGATGGAATATCCGAACAGATAACATCTTTTGTCACATCGCATTTAACCACATCCGCATCTCTGATCTTCTCACAATCAATCCAACAAAACCCCATCTCGTTGATATTCTCAAAACAAGTATTGATAGTATTTGTTGAAATCAATTTAGGATAATCATCTTTTAAAATCTTACCTGAAAACTCTATAACTAATTCATTAGCTATATAATCAAGCCTTATATATAATAAATATGGATTAATAATATTGAAAATCAATTCAGTAACAATATTATTCTTTATAATTTTATTAAATCTGTTTTCATCATAAATTTTTATATTTTTCAAATCTGAAACAATTTTTAATTTATCGAATTTTAACACGTCAGGTCTTCATTTTGCTTTTATTTTTTACCCAAAATGATGATACCCTTACCTTGATAAGTGGTTAATCATCGCTTGCTGTTCCTAATAAATCATCCATCGTTGTATGCTCCCCTTTGGGTTTGTGCGGAATAGTTTTCCAATAGTCGTACATTGCTTGGCTGATATGTATTTTGTGCGATGCACTTTTGGGCTTACCCTTACTTGAATTGCTGATTTTAGCTTTCGTCTCATCGGACAATTCTCTGTAAATTCGGATCTTGTTTTCCATATATCTATCCTTTTTATAAATAAATAGTAGGGAAAGTAGAAAAGTCAAGAGTAGTAGAGAAATATTTTTTTATAGAGAGTAGTACGCGATATTCAACAAACAGTATCCACCTTAATACACCTACCTCTACCGCCTATTGATTAAAGGGCGCTTATGGCTTATTGAATTGATATACATGATAAAATAAGAGAGATAACCAGCCACAATCATTTCTTTATCTTCAGTGTATAGGTGGCAAATACTCCTCTCTCGCATCCAGATAATCTACAAATTGAACCAATCGCTGAAAATCCTCAATAAAAGTTCGATAGTCTGTCACCAAATTGCACAAGGCGACTGCAGCGGGCGAATCCTTGGATTCGCCCGCTTGTTTTGTAAAAAGGAGACAAACTTCAATTTCTCGATTTAATTTGTTATATTTACATAACAATATCCATTACAGATAAATCGAGCCCTTCTTCGAAAAAAATATCCCCAACCAATACTTCACATGAAACACATTTTACTTTGCGCACTGTTCGGATCAATTGTCAGCGGCCTTTCAGCCCAAGAACAGCAAGGACAAATAGACTCGATCTATTACAACGAATCGGGAACAGCCGCACAAAATCCTGCGTTTGCCGATTATCTGCGAATCGCATTTTATCCTGCCGACTCCACTGCAGACAAAAGATTCAGGGATTTCTATATGACGGGAAGAATCCGAAGGGAAGGCTGTTTCCTTCAAATCGACACGTTGGACGACAGCAGGAGCAGATTCGACAAAACGAATAAATCATATTACCCCAGCGGGCAACTTCATGAAGAAATGTACTATTCAAACGGGCATCTCGAAGGAGAGTATAAACAATATGATGAAACCGGGAAACTGAGACTCGAAGCCTTCTATCTTTCCGGAAACCTCTCCGGCCTGCATAAAACCTATCAAGAAGACGGTAGTTGCCGAATTGTAGAATACGATTCAGGACTACCGATCCATGACTGGTATTTGTTAGCAGACCAACAAGGCAATATGCTCAAGTTTCGAAGCGCAGACAACTCGCTCATCTGGGAAACCCCAGCCATTGCTGAACGGTTCACCGATTACCGGGACGGGAAGCCTTGGGAGGTGTATTACAAAAACGGACTGACCATTGCCTTAACGAGTTCGGTTGTCCGGGACTACGGCAAATGGCACAGAATTGATCTCCGGCTCTCAAACAATTCAACTACTCCGATCGAGTTCGCTCCGGAGATCAACATCACAGCCTATTCGGTAGATGATCTCAACCAAACAAATAATCTGCCGGTTTGGTCGTACGATGCATACATGAAAAAAGTAAAACGCGCACAGAATTGGTCTGCGGCTCTCATGGGAATCAGCGAAGGAATGGCCATGGCCGGAGCCGGCTACTCAACTTCAACGACCTACGGATACAGTTCAAATGGAAGTTACTCGACATATACCACAACAACATATAACCCGACAGTGGCATACCAAGCCAACATGGCATCACAACAGCGAATCGCTAATTTCAGCCAAGCATTACAAGATGAACAAAACATCAAAGAAATGGGCTACCTGAAGAAAAACACAATCTATCCCGGGGAAACTATATCCGGATTCGTCCATGTCGAGTGGAAAAGAGGGAACCGGGTTGTTTTCATCATCAATATCGAAGGCGCAGAATACCTATACGAATGGATGTTCGACCGGAAAAGTACTTATTTAATCAACGAATGAATAATAAACACTACTTCCGTATTATAGACAATAAGAAACATTCATTCTTCAGGCTAATGCGCACCATAAAACCTGGATCAAGAAGACATAACATATTAGAATCCTCTTTATCCGCACAAGGCGACTGCAGCGGGCGAATCCAAGGATTCGCCCGCTTGTCACAAGCCGGCCATCGCATCGCGGCGTACCCGACTCTCCGCAGAACGGCCGTTATTCGAGTCGTCGGCAAACCGTCGTCCCATCGATAGATGAATCCTCTCGCCATATCGGCCAGGCCTTCCGGGAACCGTGTCGAAAAGCCACAAAACAAAGGGTGGATCCTGCATGCGGATCCACCCTTTGTTTTCCAGAGAGTCGTCTACTCGACAGCCTTGCACTGCTCCGATCCGGAGATCCCGATCGCCGAAGCCGGGAAGAAGGGGACCTGCTGCTTCGTCGCCGCCGAAGCCGCCGGCGAGAGTTCGTTGCCCTCGGCATCCACAAGCTGCACCATGGTATAGGGCCCGACGAAGTAGTCCAGGGAGGTGTAACCCTCCGCAATCGGCAGGTAGTAATACGAGGAGGAGCCGGTCCTGCGTTCATAGAGCTCCAGGCAGGTGATGGTGAAGTTCACCCCGCTGGTCAGCGAGCCGTTACGTCCGACCATGGTCGCCTTGCCCGGTTCATCCTCGCTGTATGTCGCCACCAGGTTGGAGGCATTGGTCGAATTGACAATTCCATAATCGCTGCCGGTATCCCGATCGACATATCGGTTGGCCAGATAAATCGTTCCGGTAGAGGTCGTATAGAGATCCGCCTGATTTCCGGTCACCCGCAGGTTGCCTCCGGAATAGGTAGCGGCAATATCCACCAGATTGGCATATACCGTATATCCCCATCCATTGATCTTGAAACTCGAATTGATGGCATTGGGCTTGATCGTGATGTAGAACGTATAGGATGTCCCGCTCGTCTCGGACGACGTACTCGTAACGGCCCATTTGCCCAGCCAGCGTTTGTACAGGTCATTGGTGTTTTCAGGCAGCAACGACGCATCGACCGAGAAGGGAACCGCAGTCACCGACGTCGTGGAGAGGATCGAGCCCTCGGATACGGCGCAACCGAAGACAATCGCCACATATTCGTCGTAGAAGCTCGGATAGTTGAGCGTGTAGGAACCATCGCCCTGATAAAGCATCTTCTTCGCGAACTCGTTCACGTCGTCGCCCGATCCGATCTGGCTGTTGAGCGCACCGACCAACTCCTGGAGCAGTTTCTTCTCCCGGTAGGTCTCGTACTCGGAGCGCAGCATGGTCCCGATGTAGTAGTATTCGGTGTCGTTCGACGGCTTGACCTCGACGGTCGCGCTCTTGTAGGTCTTCGCCTCCTCGGGAACCGCCACATCGAACGTAATGTCGGAGCGGATCGGCTCCGGAGTCATGATCTTGAAATCGGCACCGTTTGCCTCGACGAAATAGTATTCATCCACAAAGTTGAAATCCTGCGCCGTCACACCGTCGATCGTGATCGGTTCGTAGAAACTGATTCCCGTCTTGGTGTAGATGAACGGGGCGTAGACCGTATTCTGGTCGTCGATCCGGATCGTCAGCCGGCGGTTCGTGCGCACCGTGGAATAGGTCTTGCCGTTCACCACACAGGAATAGGAGTTGAACTCCATGTCCTCGGCACAGTTCTGATAGGTCTCCACTTCGGTGGCCCAGTCGGCATCCGAAGCCATGGGAGTCAGAATGTACGAGTTACCCGAGATGATACCGCGCAGACGGATCCGCTCCGGCGAGGTCTCCATCACCATGAACTTGTAGTCTCCCTCCATTCCCTTGTAGGTGGAACCCAGGCCGTCGGGATTGCGCGGATGCACGAAATAGTTGATCACCGAGTTCTTCGTATCGAAATTGAGCGTCACGCCCAGGTCCTCGCCGAGCGAATAGAGGCTCGTCTCGGCTGTCGAAGGATCGCTTTCGGTCTCGGACGCAACGGTAACCTGTCCGTCGGCGAATTTGAAGAACACGTTGTAGCCTCCGAACTCCTGCGTTGCCGAAGGGAAATAACGGACATGCCACCCGTTCGGGGCGCTCTCGAGAGCCGCTTTCGCCTCAACCTTGGCCGCCTCGATACGTTCCGAAGCAGTCTTGTCGAACAAGTCCTCTTCGTCGAACAGGCACGAGGTGCACAGCAGGGGAAGCGCCAGAAATGATATGATCGTTGTTCTTTTCATATGCGTTGATCGTTTGTTCTGAAACCATTCAATTAACCGGGTCAGTCGAGCGACTCGAAATCGAGGTAGGGAGCCTCGGAGGCACGACGCAGTACGATATCGCGCAACTCATTGAGATCGATCGACCAGCTATTCTTCATGTAGTTGTAGACGATCTCGAATTTGGCCTCGATCTTCTCCCGGCCGCTGCTTCCGGCCGTCGTCAGCATCTCCTCCCACTCCTCGGCCGAACGATTGACATAGAGCGAAATCAGTTCGACGAAATCCTCGCTGTCTGCTTTCGAGGCATAGGCCGAAATGAATCCGTCCTTGAGTGCCATCTCATCGGACGTATAGATCTCGAAGCACTGGTCCTGCACATAGTCCGGGCCGGAGATCTCTGCAAAATCGGTCGAATAGGGCTTCGTCTGATTGAGGATGTGTCCGAACTCATGGTGGAGCGTCTTGAAATAGGAGGTCTTCGCATTGACGGCCGTGGGCACCAACCCATCGACGTTGTACAGCGTGATCTTGGCCCCTGCCTCGGCCGTTCCGAGCACCAGCGATCCGTTGGTCTTGTAGGCATACGACCCGACCAGATAGAGGATCTTCGGGAAATAGGCCTTGATGAACTCCGTATCGCCCGTAATCTCGTTGTAAGCCTCCAGACACATGTGGAGCACCAGCTTGGCCATGGCGACGGACTGTTCGTAGCTGGCCGGCGTGAGGTAATAGTCCATGCTCGACTCGATATCCTCGAACCGATACTTGAACAGGATGTTGTATGGCTCCACATAGTTGCGCGTGAGCCAACGGTCGAAATCATTCTCTTCGGTAGTTGCCTCCCGGACCACGCTGGTGGAACTCAGCTCATCGTCGTCCGAACAGGCGGAAAAGAAGAGCGATACGACGGGGAGCAACAGGATGATCAGATATCTTTTCATATGCATTCGTTTTTAATTTCTCGGGTTGGGGGTCAGGCCGGCCGCAATGACGTCGGACGGGAGCTGCAGGGCGCGGCGGGGATCGGGCGTTCCATCCTCGTCACTGATCTGATCGGTAATCTGGAGCACGGTTTCATCGTCCTCGTCGAGCGTATACCGGTAGACCGTTATGCCGAAGCGGCGCGTATCGAACCAGCGCATGCCCTCGTGCAGGAACTGGTAACGGCGCATGAACAACAGAGCCTGGAGCATGCTCTCCTGCGTGCCGCCCTTCTCCAGCGCATTGTACGGAGGAGCGAAGAGTTTCTTTTTCGGATTGAGCGTCTGCGGACTTGTCTCCGAGGTCTTGCCCACGTAGAGTTCCGAATAGTTCGGATAGGTCTCCGTCGCCCACTTCTTGATCGACTCCTCGGTCATGGGCGTGAATCCCGACGAGAAGAGATTGGAGGCATACATGTTCATGTCGGCCAATGCACTGTCCAGAGCCGAAGGATCCTCCTGCATCTTCATGACATAGGCCTCGGCACGGTTCAGGAGCGCCTCTTCCATGCTGAACAGGACAGACACGGCCTTCGAATAGCCGGTTCCTGCAACCGGATCCGTATACTGGAACGTAAACCAGATGTGCGGCAGGATGTACTTCCCGGACGATGCGAGCACTGCATGACCGGCCTTGAAGGTGACATTACTGCCCCACGGACCGCCATACTTGGGCTGTACGGTTTCATAGGTACCCTGCAGTTTACCGTGTGCATAGCGGCCGGCCGTCGTGTACCATCCGAACACCTTTCCGCTACTCGAGGTGGCCGCCTGAACGAGGAAATTGGCCGAGCTCGACGACTGTACGTATGCCTGATGGCGGCTCGCGCTGTTCGGAATCGCCGCAATGGCATCGTAATCCCGCAGGAGCGAGGTCGGATTCGAGGTCAGCGCCATCGTCGCATACTTGATCGCATTGTCCCAGTCCTGGATGAAGAGGTAATAACGCGAAGCAAAGCAGCATGCGGCCTTGTAGTTGAAGTGATACTTCGGCACGGCATAGGAGTTGTCGTCGATCAGGGGAATGCCCTCCTCGATGTCCTTTCCGATCATTTCGTAGACCTCCTTGAGCGTACCCCGGTCATAGCGGGGGTTGAGGTCGGTTTCGGCATGATCCATATAGGGGATGCCCAGATAGTTGTCGGCCGTAGCCGGATTGTAGGGCATGCAGAAGAGGTTGGCCAGCACAAAGTGCGAGTAGGCCCGGCACAGCAGGGCTTCGCCCTTGCTGGCCTTCAGAGCCGCCGTCGTGGCTCCGCCCATCTCCTCGATGGCCGAAAGGGCCTGATTGGCATTAGCGATGCAACCGTAGTTGGCGCTCCAGATGTTTCGCGGAGAGTCGTTGCCGGTAGTCACATTCTCCGCCCACTCGTAGACATCCTCGTAGAACTGGTCATAGTTCTTGGTAATGCCCCGATCGCAGACGTTGTCCGATGACAGTTCGGCCACGATCTGATAGCTGCCGGATCCGCTCACGTAGGCCGAGACCAGGATGTTGGCAATCTTCTCTTCCGAATCCAACGTCGTGCGCAGGTCGGGATTCTTGTCGAGGAAATCGCCGCAGGACACCAAAGCCAGGGCGAAGGCCAAACTGCTCAGAAAACAGATGATATTTCGTTTCATATCCTTTCAATTTTAATTACAAACCGATTCGAACCGTCAATGTGAACTGGCGGGGAACAGGAGCTGCGACACCGCCGGTGTTGTAGAACTCCGGGTCCTGACCGTTGAGCTTCTTGTCCGCATAGATCAGGAACAGGTTCGTTGCCTGCAGTTTGAGCGACAGCGACGAAAGCCTCAATTTCGAGATGAGCCGCTTCGGGAAGTCATACGACAGCGAGATCTCCTTCATGCGGATGAAATCGCCCTTGGCGATGCGGGCCGTCGAATAGTTGTAGGCGCTGTAGCCATACTTGAGCGAGGAGTTCTGCTGCAGCTGCCGCTTCGATGCGATCGCCGGGACATTCGTTATCGCCTCGTCTCCGGCCACCATCCAGCGGTTCTTGAACTCGCGGGGCATGGCGTCCAGGTCCGAATAGTACCCGTCGAATACGGGGTTGAGCCGGACCACATTGCCGAACGAATAGGTCATGAAGACATTCAGCCGCCATCCCTTGTACTGGAACGTATTGCCGAAGCTTCCGAGATCCGTCGGATCGACCGGTCCCGAGTAGACCAGATTCGTCCGCAGGTTCTTCTCGTCACTGTCCTGGAAGTTGAACGAATCGGAGCTCACCTCGCCCTCGGTATTGACCACCTGCGGCAGACCGGTCTCGCTCAACCCGGCATATTGGAACGAGAAGAGCGAACGGGCCGGATAGCCCTCCATTGTGAATCCGGTTCCCGAAACCAGCGTCATGGCCCGGGTCGAGGTCTCCAGCTTGGTCACCTCGTTGTGGATGTGCGAATAGATGAAGTTGGTCGTCCAGCTGAAATTCTTCGTCTGGATGTTCTTGGTCGAAAGGCTGATTTCGACACCGTTTGATTTCATCTCGGCCACGTTGCCGTACTTGGAGACCTCACCGCCGATACCCTGCGTCGTCACGATGCCGATCAGGTCGAAATTGTTTCGTTTGTACCAGTCGAAGGCCAGGTTGATCCGGTTGTTCACGAATCCGGCATCAAGGCCGAGGTTCAGCTCGTGCTTCTTCTCGTAGGTCAGCTGCGCATTCTCGAGGTTCGACACCTTGAGGGCAGGTTCGCCGTCGCCGCTGGTCGGGCGCCACGGAGTCACCGACTCGATGACGGCCAGTGAATTGGTGACATACGACGGACCGCGGTCGGCCGTAAGCGAATAGGATGCCTTGAGCGACAGGTGGGACATTGCCGGACGGATCTTGTCGAAGAAGCTCTCCTCATGAACGTTCCACGCACCGGAGATGTTCCACGTCGGGAGCCAGCGAGCCCGGCGGCTTCGGCCCATCTTGTTGGTACCCTCGTAGCGGTAGGTGCCGTTAATCGTATAACGGCCCTTGTAGGAGTACGTTCCGTTGAAGAAGAAGGCCACTTCGCGGTAGAACGTATCGCCGATCGTATAGTAGTTGCTGAGGTTCTCGGTACCCTGCTTGAAGGCCAGATAATCGTAGTAGGGCTCCATGCCGTTGCTGTACTGGAGGCCCCAGCCGCGGAACCACGTGTTGTGGCGGTCGATCTTGTTCACCGACATACCGCCGTAGAGGTTCACGATGTGTTTTCCGGCGAAGGTCTTGTTGTAGGTGGCCGAAACGCGGAAATCGTACGACATCATCTCGTTGTCGGTCCGTTCAAAGATACCGCCGCGCGGCAGGACCGAAACCGGTACGGCATAAGGATTGTCCGGATCCGTATACAGATACGGGTTGCTGTCCCGGACGGTCGTCGGCTCGATGGTCCGATAGGCGATCGCCTGGTTCGACGCCTCCGTGATGTTGTGCTCCTGAACGGAGGCCTGATACTTCACGGCACCCAGAACGGCCAGATCCAGGCCCGCCACGGGCGACCATTTCAACTCACCCTGGAACTTGGTCTCGACTACCGACAGGTCGATGTAGTTGTTGTCGAGTTCGTGCAGGATGTTGAACGGGGCGTAATTGCGCGTATAGAACTCCTTGGGATCGAGCGTGCGCGACGTGTTGAGCGCATAGGAGTAGGGGTTGATGTCGAATTCGCGCTTGACCTCGCCCGTCACGTAGTTGGTCGCCGAAGAGAGGGTTCCGGGAGCCTTCTGCTTGCGGTAGGATCCGTTCGAGATCAGGTTCAGCGACAGGTTCTTGAAGATATTGAACGTCGCATTGATGTTCGCCGTATAGCGCTCCACCTTGCTGGTTTTCGTCCATCCGGGATCCATCATGGCACTCAGCGATGCATAGTACGAGGATTTCTCCGTACCCGAGGTAAGGCTGACCGAATGGGTATGCATGACGTTGTTGTTGAACAGCTCCTTGAACCAGTTGGTATTCCGGTACTCGGCAGCCCGCAGGTAGCCGGCGCGGCTGGCATCGTCGTTGCCCAGCTGTCCGGCAGCGATCATCTGGTACATGCGCCCGAACACACCGCTCTCCGAGTCGGTGATCGTCTCGGCCAGGTTGAGCCAGCCCTTCTTCTGCATGTCCATGTAGACCGACATCTGGTCCTGCGAATTCATGATGTTGAAATCCCGGTAGGAGGGAATCATGCGGTAGGTGAATTCACCCGTATAATTGATGGAGCTCACGCCGGCACGGCCCCGCTTGGTCGTGATGACGATCACACCGGCCATGGCTCGTGCTCCGTATATCGAGGTTGCCGATCCGTCCTTGAGGATGTTGAAACTTTCGATGTCTTCCGCGTTGAGTCCGGCAATGGCCGAAGCGATCAGCGTCGTGGCGTCACCCGACGAGAGGGCATCGGCATCGATATCGACGATATCCTCCATGATGACACCATCCACGACCCACAACGGCTTGGAGCTGCCGTAGATCGACGTGGCTCCGCGGACACGGATCTTGGGGGCGGTACCGAACGTACCGGAGACGTTCTGCACCGACACTCCGGCCGAACGCCCCTCCAGACCGCGGCTGATGTCGGCCATACCGGCCAGTTTCACGTCGTCGGCGACCAGCTGGTCGGCGGCTCCCGTAAACAGACGCTTGTCCATCTGCGTCATACCCGTTACCACGACCGCCTCGACATTCTGCGCATCGGGTTCAAGCTGCACCCGAATATTGGCTGCGACATCGACATCCTGGGTCTTGTAACCCACATAAGAGATCTGGAGTTTTCCCGTCTGGGGCACTCCCGAAAGCTCGAACTCTCCTTTGACACTGGTGGAAGTACCAATTGTCGGGCGATCCTTGACAACTACGGTAGCACCGACGATCGGTGTTCCGGTCTCATCGATGACCAGCCCCTTGACCGTCTGCGTTTGGGCCGAGGCCGTCATCAAACAAAAAACCGCCAGTAACGATAAGAGTAAATTCTTTACCATAGGCAGGAATTTAAAGGGTTAAAAAATAAGGGAACAGGGTAAAAAGTTCAAGAACCTCCCTTTTTCAAGAGGTAGCGGATCCCCGAAAACAAAATGAAACAGGCTCCCGGCCGGGATCTATTCCGTCCATGTTTCTCTTCTCCGCCGAATCATTGCGGCTCCTTTCATGCACATTTCGCGGCATAAAAGGGAAGAAGAGAAAACCAGCGTCAGCAACTCAGAGCTGACACGGATCCTGTCTCCGGATTCAAAGGAAGAATCGACGGCTCCGAGGGCAAAGCCGCAGGAACGCATGCCCGGCATCGAGATGCAAGCATGTGACACAGAATGGGATTCCGAAGAGATAAAAGAGGGCGAAAGAGAATCGAATCGCCGCTCATGCGCCCGCGACCGGCCATCAACCGATCCGGCAAGGGGGGGGGGAATTTTTTGATGCCCTCTTTACATAGGGAAGAGTCGTGGCCGGCACGCGACGGGACCGACGACGGAGGAATCCGGTCATCGGCTTCGCAGCATAAAAACCATAATCTCTTTCCATATGAAACTGAATGGACCCTACAGGATCCGTCATATTACAAAGTTAAAAAAATTATTCCCATAAAAACAAATTTTTAGGTCCAAAAATAGTACAATATGAACTTTTTTGTCCAATACGGACCCGCAGAAGAGAGGTGCACCCGGTCTTTGAAAGACAGGAACCCGGCTGTTCCGGATCTTCTGCCATAGGGACAAAGGCCTCCTGCCCCTATCCGCAACAGGGGTCAATCCCCTTTCCGAAGAAAAAAAGTGAAAGTAGATTCCAGCTTCTCCGTAAATTTTCTATTTTTGTGTAGACAGAACCAAATCCAATCGACAGAGACCGACCAACCTATGAAACTCTATTTCGACATCGAATACCGTACCCGCTGGGGCGAACAACTCGTCCTGCTGCTCGGGAAACGGAAAATCGCCATGCGGTACACCGACGACGGCATCTGGCACGCCAGTGTCGAGCTGCGCTCCGGAGCGGAGAAGCTCGAATACCGCTATGCGGTCGAACGCGACAATGCGCAGGTCCGTACCGAATGGTATCCCCACACGCTCCGCCCCGCGGAGTTCTCCGACTGCAGGGCGCTGCGGATCCACGACCGCTGGCAGGATATCGGCTCCGACGCACCGTTCCGCACGGTGGCCTACACCCGCGGCATCTTCGCTCGCCGGGCAGCATGGCCGGCCGCAAAGCGCCGCAGGGAAGACAAAACCGCCGCACAGGCGACCTTCCGGATGACCGTTCCGGCACTGTGGCCCGACGAAACGCTGGCCATCGCCTCCGACCGCCTCGACAACTGGCAGCGGATCGTCCCGTTCGACGACACCCGCTTTCCCGAATGGGAACTCGGCCTGGCCCTCCCGAAGGGGAGCGAATACAAGTTCCTGATCGCCGACCGCACAACCCTCACCCCCATTCTGTGGGAAGAGGGCGCCAACCGCATCTGGAACGGCATCGCCCCGGACGGCGAACGGCTGATCGAAGCCTCCCTGCAGCCCCGCATTCCGGAGCGCCACTGGCGCAGCGCCGGTACGGCCATCCCCGTCTTCTCGCTCCGTTCGGAGCAGAGTTTCGGAGTCGGCGAATTCCTCGATCTGAAGTTGCTCGTAGACTGGGCCGTTGCCACACAGCAGCGCGTGATCCAGCTCCTGCCGATCAACGACACCACGATGACCCACACCTGGGAGGACTCCTACCCCTACAACGCCAACTCGACCTTCGCGCTGCACCCGCAGTTCATCCGGCTGACCGAGGCCGGCGTCGAGGAGGATGACGCATACCGCAACCTGCGCAGCGAACTCAACGCACTTCCCGAGGTGGACTACGAACGGGTAAACGGCGCCAAGATGCGGCTGCTGCGCGAAGCCTTCGCCCGCCACGGGGCGCGCACGGCGGCCCGCCGCGACTACCGGGAGTTCCTCGAGGCCAACCGCGAATGGCTGCTGCCCTATGCGGCATTCTGCTCGCTGCGCGACGAATACGGCACCGCCGACTTCTCACGCTGGGGCGACTACGCACACTTCGACCGCACGAAAGTGGAGGCCTACTGCCGGAAGCGGCGCAGCGATATTGCCTTCCACTGCTACATCCAGTACCACCTGCACCTCCAGCTCACGGAGGCCGTGCGTTACGCCCACGCCCGCGGGGTCATCCTCAAGGGCGACCTGCCGATCGGCATCAGCCGCACGAGCGCCGACGCCTGGCAGTTCCCGCGCCTCTTCCACATGGATTCGCAGGCCGGAGCCCCGCCCGATGCCTTCTCGGCCGCCGGCCAGAACTGGGGATTCCCGACCTACGACTGGGAACGCATGTCGCGGGACGACTACGCCTGGTGGCGGGCCCGCCTGCGCAAGATGTCGGAGTATTTCGATGCCTACCGCATCGACCACATCCTCGGCTTCTTCCGTATCTGGGAGATCCCCGTCGATGCCGTCCACGGACTGTTGGGACACTTCAACCCCGCCATGCCCTACCCGGCCGAAGAGTTGCGCGGCATGGGATTCGACCTCGCGGAGGGTCGTTACACGACTCCGCCGACCGACGGGTGGATCCTCGAGCGCCTGTTCGGCGAACTGGCCGGTGAGGTTCGCACCAAATACCTCCGCAACGGGCATCTGCAGCCGGCCTGCGCCACACAGCGCAGGGTGCTGCAGCTCTTCCCGGGCGACGACGAGCGGTCGAAGCGCCTGCGCGACGGATTCCTGGCTCTGCTCGACGACGTACTCTTCGTCGAGGACCCCTACCGCAAGGGACACTACCACCCCCGCATCGCAGCCCAATCGACCTTCTCTTTCCAGCGGCTCTCCCCCCAACAGCAGGAGGCCTTCAACCGCCTGCACGACGACTTCTTCTACCGCCGCCACGACCGGTTCTGGCAGGAGTCGGCCCTACGCAAGCTGCCGATGCTGCTCCGAGCCACCGACATGCTCGCCTGCGGCGAGGACCTCGGCATGATCCCCGACTGCGTTCCCGAGACGATGCGGGCGCTGAAGATCCTCTCGCTCGAGATCCAGCGTATGCCCAAATCACTCTCCGAGACGTTCGCCGATCCGGCGCACTACCCCTACCTGAGCGTCTGCACCACCTCGACCCACGACATGAACCCGCTGCGGGCCTGGTGGGAGGAGGACCGCAGCGTCACGGACCGTTTCTACCACGAGGTGCTGCACGGCGAGGGCGACACGCCGTGGTTCTGCGAACCGTGGATCTGCCGCCGCATCATCGGCATGCACCTCTCGTCGCCAGCGATGTTCACGATCCTGCCCCTGCAGGACTGGCTGTCGATGGACGGAGGGCTGCGCCTGCAGATGCCCGACCGGGAGCGCATCAACGTCCCGGCCATCCCGCGCTACTATTGGCGCTACCGCATGCACCTGACCCTGGAGCGGCTGCTCGCCGAGGAGGACTTCAACACCACGATGCGCGACATGATCGCCATGAGCCGGCGCCGCTGAGCCCGCCCGGCAGAACAAACCGAACGAAAGCGCCACGGTCCGGGAACCCGGACCGTGGCGCTTTCAGTACGGAGACCTTACGGACATACGCTCACTCCTCGCCTTCGAGCCAGCGGAGGAAGTCGTCCACACGCGACCGGCTCACGACCATCTCGAAATCGGGATGGGGCCGGGCGATGATCTTCAGCCGGTTGCCGAGATACTTGACCACGCTGGCGATCGCCTGCATCGAGACGATGCAGTTGCGCGAGATGCGGAAGAAGTTCCGCTCGTCCAACTCCTCGGAAAGGATGTCCAGCGAGAGGTCCATCACGTAACGGTTGTTGTCCACCGTCACCAGATAGGTGTTCTTCTCCTCGGAATAGAAATAGGCGATATCGGCAGTCTTCACCGGCACGATCCGGTCGTTGAAACGCACCACGTAACGCTGCTTGCGCCCGCGGGGCGGCGCGACCGCCTCGAGCAGCCGCGCCGTATCGGTCGCCGCGCCTCCTGCCCGGCAGCGCTCCACGGCCCGCCGGAGTGCTGCGGGATCGATCGGCTTGAGCAGGTAGTCGATGCTGTTCACCTCGAAAGCCCGCACGGCATAGCTGTCGTAGGCCGTTGTCATGATGACCCGGGCCGTCACGTCGATCTGCCGGAAGATCTCGAAACAGTCGCCGTCCGAGAGCTCCACATCCATGAAAATCACGTCGGCGACATTCCCCGGAGTCCGCAGCCAGCCGACGGTCTCGCGTACCGATCCGGTCGTCCCTACGATATGCAGGTCGGGGAAATGCTGCGTGAGCGCGCGGGCCAGGCTCTGCCGGGCCATGATCTCGTCCTCAACAATCAATACTCTCATAATAGCGGTATCATAACAAAGGTAAGGTGACACGGTATTCGGTCTCCGTGTGGCAGATTCCGATCGGCCGGTCGGCCAGATCGAGGTACTGCTGCCGGATGTAGTTCAGTCCCACGTGCGTGGATGAAGCCGGCGCGGAGAGCTTCGGGCGAAGGTTGTTCGTCACGGTCACCGAGTCGGCCGTAACCGCAATGCGGATCTCGAGCGGAGAGGAGGTATCCACCGCATTGTGTTTGATGGCGTTCTCGATGAGCAGCTGGATCGAGCAGGGGACGACGTTGCGCGTCAGAGCCCGCTCGTCGATCTCCTGCCGGACGGTAAAACCGTCGGCGAAACGCACCTGCAGCAAATCGACATACATCCCGACGAAATCCAGCTCCTCCTTGAGCCGTACAAGCGGCTCGGCCTCGTTCTGAAGCATGTAACGGTAGATCCCCGCCAGCTTGTGGATGTAGGCGCTCGCCTGTTCGATGCGTTGTTCGCAGACCAGACAGTCGAGTATATTGAGCGAGTTGAACAGGAAATGGGGATTGACCTGCTGCTTGAGTTTCATGTAGAGGAACTGCGCCTGATGGGTCCGCCCCCGCTCGGTCCGCAGTACGGAGCGGGCAACCAGCGCATAATCGACCATGAAGACGACCGAATAGAGCGTCGCCTCGAAGAGCAGCGTGATGATCGACAGTTGGAGGAACTCGCGCCAGGAGAATGCCGCATCGAAGCCGAAGGGCAGGTGCAATCCGGCAATCAACGTCGCACAAACCGTCGTCACGAAGACGAACAAAGTGAGAGACAACGCCTTGACGACATTCTTCTGATCCGAGTGCCGCCGCATGTGGCGCACGTAGATCACATTGACTCCCAGCAGAAAGATCAGCGCCACGGAGTTAGACACCAGCAGGTCGGCCATCTGGTAGAAGCGCTCGACCGAGAACGAGGGCGTGGCAAAGAGTTCTACATAAGCCAGTCGGAGGGCGAAGATCACCCCCACGGCCAGCAGCACCAGTCCGATGCGGGGTGTCCACGTCGCCGGCCGCGCAGCATCGTCGCCGCGCCGGAAGAATTTGGTGAACCAGACTATGCCCCAGCCGAGAATCTCGGTCGTGAGGAAGGTCGATACGGCATGCACGGCGAGCGGCGAGCGGACGACCCGCTCGATCAACGCGGCGCCCCCCGTACCGAGCAGGTAACCGATCACATTGACCACGATGACGCTCGCGGCCGTAAACTCGACGTTCAGTCCCCGCCGCAGACAGATCAACACGATCAACGCAATGGTCAGCAGCGTAAGCACCAGTTCGTCGTTCACCCCCGCGGTCCGGCACAGCAGGGCGACAACGGCATGAAGGGCCGCAAACAGGTGGATGATTACGGAGACTTTGGACGACCGCATGGTGATCAGTTCTTCGGTTCGGGGTATTTGCTTAGGTTAGAATAAAGGTAGTGATTTTCGGCGAAACGACCAAATCCGCCGCCCGACCGCTCATCGGAAAAATCCTGCCATTCGTCGCCTCCATTCCCCCGTTCGTCGCCCGGAGGGTTCAAAATCGGGATTTTTTATTAAAATTTGTATGACCTAAAACACAACCTGCAACCGAATGAACAAGCCCAAACTCTCCTTTTGGCAGATTTGGAACCTCAGCTTCGGATTTCTCGGCGTACAGATCGGATATTCGCTCCAGAACTCCAATACGTCGAGCATTTTCGAATCGCTGGGTGCCGATGTAAGCCACCTGAGCTATTTCTGGCTCGCGGCACCGCTGGCCGGCATGATCATCCAGCCGATCATCGGGCTCTTCTCCGACGGAACGTGGACCCGTCTGGGCCGCCGCATTCCCTACATCCTGGGGGGTTCGATCGTCTCGGCGCTGGCGTTGGCCCTCATGCCCAACTGCCCGCGGCTGCTGGCTTTCGCCCCTCTGGCCATGGGAGCCTTCATCCTGCTCTTCATGGATCTCTCGTTCAATGTCACGATGCAGCCCTTCCGGGCCCTGGTAGCCGACATGCTCGACGACCGGCAGAAAACCCAGGGCTATGTGGTACAGACCTTCCTGATCAACCTCGGTGCGGTCATCGGAGCCATCCTGCCGCTGATCATGACACAACTGGGCGTCTCGGACGAAGCCGAGCCGGGAAGCGTTCCCGAACACATCGCCTATTCCTATTATATAGGAGGCGCCATCCTGCTGCTGACCGTTCTGGTCACCTCGTTCAAAACCAGGGAGTACCCGCCCGAGGAGTTCGCCCGCTACAACGATCTGAAGCCCGAGCCGGAAGGTCCGCGCCCGGGGTTCATGACCCTGATGCGCAACATCCCGCAGGCCATGGTCCGGCTGGGGGTCACGCAGTTCTTCTCGTGGGCCGCCCTTTTCCTCATGTGGACCTACCTCAAGCCCGCCATCACGGGGGTTGTCACCGACCATGCAACGGGCGAGATCCTCTCGGCGGGAGCCACGCAGACCTGGGTCGGCGTGCTGAACGGCACCTACCCCATTCCGGCCTGCATCGCCGCCCTCTTCCTGGGACGCATCGCCGCACGCTGGGGCAACAGGCCCGTCTACGCCGCCTGCCTGCTGCTGGGCGCCGCAGGTTTCGCCGGGCTCTGCCTGCTGCACAACCAGTATGCGCTGATGATCCCGATGGTCGGCATCGGCATCGCCTGGGCCGGAATCCTCGCCATGCCCTATGCCATCCTCTCGCGGGCCGTCGAACCCCGACACATGGGGGTCTACATGGGTATCTTCAACTTCACGATCACCATCCCGCAGATCGTCATCGGACTGACCGGAGGCGCCATCGTCAAATACTGCTTTGCCAGCAATGCCGTGTGGATGCTGGCCCTGGCCGGCCTGTTCATGCTGCTTGCTGCCCTCTCCGTGGGCTTCGTCCATGAGGAGGCGGCCCGATAAACCGAACCCGAAAGAAACCAATTTATCAACCAACCAAAATTCCTATGAAAAAATTTTTGACTATGTGTGTGGGAATCTTGCTGACCGGCCTGATTACCCCCCCCCTTACGCTGGCGCAAAACGCTGGCTATGAGGTACAAGGCGTAGTTGTAGACAAAACGGGAATGCCGATTCTGGGAGCGACCGTGGTCGAGAAGGGTACGACCAACGGCGTCTCGACCGGAATCGACGGCGACTATGCCATCCGTGTGGCCTCGCCCGAATCGGTGATCGAGGTCAGCTACGTCGGCTACAAGACCGTCGAGCTGGTAGCCTCGTCGTCGCTGCTCGCCCGACTCACGCTCGAAGAGGATGCCATGGGCATCGACGACGTGGTGGTCATCGGCTACGGTACGGTCAAGAAGAACGACATGACCGGATCGGTCGTAGCCGTCAAGGCCGAGGAGTTCAACCGCGGAGCCGTCGTATCGGCCCAGGACATGCTCAAGGGCAAGGTGCCGGGCGTACACATCATCCCCGGTGACGGAGGTCCCGGTTCGAGTTCGACGATCCGCATCCGCGGCGCCGCATCGCTCAATGCCTCGAACGATCCGCTGATCGTGATCGACGGCGTGCCCATCGCCTCGGACGGCGGCACGGGCATGGCCAACCCGCTCGAGACGATCAATCCCAACGACATCGAGTCGTTCACCGTGCTCAAGGATGCCTCGGCGGCAGCGATCTACGGTTCACGCGCCTCGAACGGCGTAATCATGATCACGACCAAGAAGGGCAAGGGCAACACCCCGCGCGTGTCGTACAGCGGCAGCGTGAGCGTACAGACCAACTCCGACGAGCTGCCCGTGATGACCCCCGGAGAGTTCCGCAGCTATGTGGACCGCGTCTTCCCCGCGGGAACCGCCACCGGCGACAAGGTGCACGCCATGATGGGCGACAAGAACACCGACTGGCAGGAACTCATCTTCCGGACGGCCATCTCGCACGACCACAATGTCAGCCTGACGGGCAACATCAACGACCGCATGCCCTACCGCGCCTCGGTGGGCTACACCAACCAGCAGGGCACGCTCGAAACCTCGAAATACGAACGCGGGACCCTCGATCTGAGCCTCTCGCCCAACTTCTTCGACAAGCACCTGACGGTCAATATGAATGCGAAGGGTGTGGTCACCTCGCAGCGCTACGCCTCGAGCGGGGTGGTCGGCTCGGCAGCCTTCTTCAACCCCACGATCGATCCCTACTGGCGCAACGAGGACGGTTCGATCGACTACACGACCACCAACGGATTCTGGAACTACGGTTCGGGCCGCGGCGATGAGTTCACCCCCAACACGCTGCTGGGTGCCGGACCTCTCTCGCAGCTCTACGACCGCGACAACACGGCGCGCGCCAAACGTTTCATCGGCAACGCGCAGATCGACTACAAGGTACACGGCTTCGAGGCCCTGCGCTTCAACCTCAACCTCGGTATGGACATCTCCTCGGCGAAGACCTACGACGGAGTGAACCCCGGATCGTTCCAGGCCTACACCGACACCGAAGCCCGCGGCTGGGGCCAGTACTCGTGGACGACGAACTTCCGCCGCAACCAGCTGCTCGAGTTCTACGCCAATTTCAACAAGGAGTGGGGCATCCACCACCTCGACGTGATGGCCGGCTACTCGTGGCAGCACTTCTACAGCTCGGACCACACGGTGACCTACTTCAACGAGACCCACGAGCAGAAGGGCGAGGATTCGCGCTATCCGTTCAACCGCCAGGAGAGCTACCTGCTGTCGTTCTACGGCCGCATCAACTACTCGATCGCCTCGAAATACCTGTTCACCTTCACGCTGCGTGACGACGCCTCGTCGCGCTTCTCGAAGGATACGCGCTGGGGCCTCTTCCCGTCGGCCGCCTTCGCCTGGAACATCGCCCAGGAGGAGTTCCTCAAGGACGTGCGCGCCGTCTCGTCGCTCAAACTGCGTCTGGGCGCCGGACAGACCGGACAGCAGGAGATCTTCCAGAACTATCCCTACCTGGCCCGCTACTCGATGTCCACCGATGTCTACAAACAGTACAACATGGGCAGCGCCGGCTACATGTTCTACCTCACCCCGGCCGCCTACGACCCCGACATCAAATGGGAGACTACGACCACCTACAACGTCGGCCTCGACTTCGGTTTCCTCGACGGGCGCATCAACGGCAGCGTGGACTGGTACCTGCGCCAGACCGACGACCTGCTCAACAACATCATCACCCCGATGGGTTCGAACTTCGGCAACACCGTGCTGACGAACATCGGCTCGATGGAGAACCGCGGCGTGGAGTTCAACCTCAACGTCATCCCCGTACAGACCGAGGACTGGAACCTCATGATCGGACTGAACGGCACGTTCCAGCACACCGAATTCACGAAACTCAACAACACGGACGATCCCGACTACAGCATCCAGACGGGCGGCATCTCGAAGGGTACGGGCAACCTGCTCCAGCGCCACATGGTCGGGTACTCCCCCTATACGTTCTACTGCTTCCAGCAGGTTTACGACCAGAACGGCAACCCGATCCAGAACGCCCTGGTAGACCGTGACAAGGACGGCAAGATCACGCAGGCCGACCGCTACATGACCGACAAGAGCCCCAATCCCGACTTCTTCTACGGCGTGAGCGTCAAACTCTCCTACCGCAACTGGGACTTCGGCTTCAACGGCCACGGCTCGGTAGGCAACTGGGTCTTCAACGACTTCGCATCGGCCAACTCGACCTCGAACCTCGACCTGAACGCCGGCAACCTGCCCAACTTCGCCAAGCTCGTCAAGAAGACCGGCTTCACGAAGGCCAACAGCGGCGAACAGTGGTATTCGGACTACTTCCTCGAGGACGCCTCGTTCTTCCGCATGGACGACATCAACCTCGGCTACACCTTCGACAAGGTGGGCAGCTGGAAGGGCTCGATCCGCGTGGCCTTCGGCGTGCAGAACGTCTTCGTCATCACGGACTACAGCGGTGTGGATCCCGAAATTCCGGGCGTGAACGGCATCGACGGCTCGATCTGGCCCCGCCCGCGCACCTACTCGCTGCGTCTGAACGTCAATTTCTAAAACCGAAAGAGAACCATGAAACGAAACATGAAACACATAGCCTGGATCGCCGCAGGGGCCTCGATGCTCTTCACCGCCTGTATCGGAGACCTCGACACCCTGCCGCTCAACCCCTCCGACTCGACCTCGGAAACGGTCTACGGCGCCGATGAGAGCGGCTACATCGCCGGACTGACGAAACTCTACTTCAACTTCGTCTCGAACGAAACCACCGACCTGCAGGTCAGCGATGCCGGCGCCTCGGAGCTGGTCCGCGCCTTCTGGATCGTGCAGGAGGTGACCTCCGACGCCTGCAAGTGCGCCTGGGAGAACGACGCCTGGGTGCGCGCCATGAACACCAACACGTGGTCCGATGCCGACAACGACGCCACCTATGCCGTCTACGTCCGCACGCTGCAGGGCATTGCCTACACCAACGAATACCTGCGCCAGACTGCTTCGGACCGCCTCTCCGACCGCGGTGTGAGCAGCGAACTGGCCGCCAAGATCCAGGGGTTCCGCGCCGAAGCCCGCTTCCTGCGCGCCTACTTCTACTGGATGGCTCTCGACGTTTTCGGCGACGTGCCCTTCACCACCGAGAACTCGCCCTTCGGCGGCGGCGTGAACCCCAAGCAGGCTTCGCGCAAGGATGTCTTCGACTACTGTATCTCGGAGCTGACAGCCCTGGCGGCCGACGACAGCCCGATGCCGGCCGCCCGCTCGAACTACCCGCGTGCCGACAAGGGAGCCGTGCTGGGTCTGCTGGCCCGCATGTACCTCAACGCCGAGGTCTACACCGGAACACCCATGTGGCAGGAGGCCAAGGATGCCTGCGAGGATATCTTCACGATGGGCTACTCGCTCTGCCCGGAATATGCCGACCTGTTCCGCGGTGACAACGGCGAGAATCCCGAGGCCCTGAACGAGGTTCTCTTCGGCATCTCCTACGACGCCGAGCAAACGCAGTCCTACGGCGGCACGAGCTACCTGACGCTGGCCGCCATTGCAGCCACCGACGTCTCCTCGACCCAGATGATCAACGGCGTGAACAACGGATGGGGCGGTATCCGCGTGCCCTATGAGTATGTCGAAAAGTATTTCAACGTCCGCAACGCCGACTACTCGGCCGGTACCTACGACGTGAACGACAAACGCGGCAGGATGTTCTACATCAAGGGCCGTTCGGAGTCGATGGACGGGGCGCTCTACGTCTTCCTCAACGGCTGGAGCTGCCTGAAGTTCAACAACATACCCCACAACATGGACCAGGATTCATACCTCGAGACGGCCGCTTCGAAGGCCTACAGCGACATCGACTTCCCGATGATCCGTCTGGGCGAGATCTACCTGATCTATGCCGAGGCCTGCATGAACCTCGGACAGGCCAACACGGCGCTGCCCAAGGTCCAGGAGCTTGCTGCACGTGCCGGCGTAACCGCACCGACGTCGATCACGCAGGAGTGGCTGATCGAGGAGCGCGCCCGCGAGCTGATGTGGGAGGGTCACCGCCGCACGGACCTGATCCGCTACGGCAAGTTCACCTCCTCGTCGTTCCTGTGGACCTACAAGGGAGGCTCCTTCAGCGGTCAGGGATTCGACGACCACATGAAGATCTTCGCCATCCCGGCATCCGAGCTGGCCTCCAACCCCGAGTTGCACCAGAACCCCGGATACGGAGCCGGCACCTCCACCGAAGAATAATTAAAAACCCTCAAGAACCATGAAAATCAAGAGATATGCGATGATGCTGGCGGCCACCACGGGACTCTTCGCCGCCTGCCAGGATCTCGACGAAATGCACACCTACGCCCCGGAGGATGTGGTGGCTCCCGTGCTCCACAACCTGCCCGAGGAGATCGTCATCACCTCCGAGAACATGGGCGAGACCCAGGTTTTCACGTGGGATGCCGCCGATTTCGGCGTCTCCACACAGATCAACTACTCGCTCGAGGCCTCCTGCGGCGAGGGCGACCCCGTAGTTCTGTTCGCGGACCTCACGGATACCTCCACCGAACAACCCTACGAAAGCATCAACACCAAACTCGTCTATGACGCAGGCGTTGAACCGGATACCCCCACCCAGGTGAACTTCTACATCAGCGCCACGATCGGCACCGATTTCGAGAAGTTCTACTCGGCCCCCGTTGCCGTCACCATGACCGTCACCAAGGCCGAACGGGTCTACCCGACCGTCTGGGTGATCGGCGACTACTGCGGATGGAACCACTCGAACTCGCAGTTCCTGTTCAGCTTCTCGGACGACGAGATCAACTACGAAGGCATGATCGACTTCGGCGAGAAAGCAGCCAACGGCTTCAAGCTGACGGGCATAGGAGGCTGGGACGACTCCTGCAACTGGGGTACCGACGGCGAAGCAGAAGCCCCCGAAGCCGAAGCGGCCTCCATCAAGCTGATCTCGGCCGGCAGCTCGGGCAACATCACCGCCTACTCGAAGCGCTTCTACCGCTTCGCCTTCAACCGCGAATCGCTGACGCTCACCAAGGAGCTGTCGTTCGACCAGCTGGGAATCGTGGGCGACGGCGTCGGCAGCTGGGACAATGACGTCGTGATGGAGTTCGACACGAAGACGCAGCGCTTCTGGGCCGATGTCGAACTGGTGTCCGGTGCGATCAAGTTCCGCGCCGACGGAGCCTGGGACACCTCGTTCGGCTCCTCGACCGAAGGCATGCTCGACGGCAGCGACAACATCCAGGTTCCGGCCGGAAACTACCGCATCTACGTCAATCTGAACAACTCGGCGGCGATGACCTACGAGCTCAACGCCGACGATTACGGGCAAAGCGGAGGCGAAGAGGAGCCCGACCCCGAGACGGCCGACTGGTACATCCACGGACAGACCGTCGCCACTCCCGACTGGGGCCCGACCCCGATGGAGAGCGCCAGCTCGAACATCGTCGCCTACAAGGCCGCCGGAGTGGAGGTTGCCGCCAACTCGCAGTTCCTCTTCAAGAGCGGCGACGAGTCGCAGTGGCTCGGTGCCGACGCCTCGCTGGCAGGCGGAGACGGAATGTACACCTGCACGGTCGGCTCGGCCTTCGCCGTATCGGCCAACAAGGTGAACGCCGTCATCGCCGAAGCCGGCACCTACGACTACTGGCTGCTGCCCGAAGCCGGACGCGCCTACGTCATGGCCGCAGGGGTCAAACCCGAATACGTCGCCGAGACGTGGGGCCTGATCGGCACCATCTCCGGCTGGGGTGATCTGGGAGACCTGTCGATGAGCGAACAGGAGGGTTACCTCGTCCGCAAGGGCGTTGCGCTAACGACCGCCGACGAATTCAAGATCCGCTTCAACAACGAGTGGGACGACTCGAAGAACTACGGTACGGCCTCGGGCGGTGCGATCGACATCAACACGGCCGTCGCGGTGGTCACCAGCGGCGGATCGCAGAACATGAAGGTCCAGCTCGACGGCACCTACGACATCTACTTCGATCTGGCCAACAGCACGATCTACGTCATGAGCCCGGGCAAGACCCCGGCCGACGTACAATAGGACGCATCCACGGAGCGGAGGAGCACCTCCGCTCCGTTTCTGGCCTGCGGTCCCCGACCGGACCGCAGGCCCCGAATAGAGAAACAAGAACCGATTAACGATGATGAAAAAACTGCTCTACCTGCTGCTGCCGCTTCTCCTGGCAACGGCATTCTCGTGCAGCGAGGACAAGACCTCCGGCAACGGAGGCGCGCTGCTCACCGTGACACCCGACAAGATCGAGTTCGGGACCGAAGGAGGAAGCCAGCTGATCGACCTGCGCACCGACGCCGGTTCGTGGACGCTGACCCCAAACGACGGGGCCGAATGGTGTACCCCCGAACGAACTTCGGGCCGGACCTCCACGTCGTTCCACATCCTGGCAACGGCCAACGACGGCGCCGAACGCACGACAACGCTGACCGTCTCGGCCCCGGGATGCGAACCGGTGGCGATCTCCGTAAAACAGGCGGGCGACACGCCGGCCGGCAGCGAAGAGGTCGTGGCCGAACCCGATGCCTGGGATAACGTCAAGCGTGCCGACATCTCCTACCAGGCGCTCGTCTACAGTTTCGCCGACGGAGACGGAGACACGAAAGGCGACCTGAAGGGACTCACCGGACGGCTCGACTACCTCGACGCACTGGGCATCTCGGCCATCTGGCTCTCGCCGATCCACCCCTCGGCCTCGTACCACGGCTACGACGTGCTCGACTACGAGGCGGTCAATCCCACCTTCGGCACCGAAGCCGACCTGAAGGCGCTGATCGACGCCGCACATGCCCGCGGCATGAAGATCTATCTGGACTATGTGCTCAACCACACGGCCAAGGACCATCCCTGGTTCCGGGAGGCCGTCTCCTCGACGGAGAGCCCCTTCCGCAGCTACTACATCTTCTCGAAGGACCCGCAGTCAGACATTGCGGCCGGGAAGATCGACCAGATCGCCACGGAGGGTGCCGCAGGCTACGATGCGGGGCAATGGTTCTCGACAGACAGCGATGCGGGGGCTGCGGGACGCTTCCGTTTCGAACTCGACTGGACGAACGCCGCAGCGCCGACCGTCACGGTCACCGAGACGACCGACGCCCCCGACGAGGAGAACACCGACACCTCGGCCGGCGGCAAATACCTCTATTACGGCGATGCGCAGATGGCGCGTTTCCACACCACCGACGACACGCACTACCACCTGACGCTCGACTTCGCGTCGGACTGGGGCTTTCTGATCCGCACCTCGGCCACCTCGTGGGCCGCAGGAACCAAATTCGGAGCTCCGGACAACCGGACGATCCTCGAGATGGGCAAACCCTTCACGCTCACGTCGAGCAGTTCGGCGGCCAACATCCAGTTCGCAATGCCGACACTCTATCATTCGCACTTCTGGACCGCCGCCTTTGCGGACCTCAACTACGGCAAGGCAGCCGAAGCCGAGCAGTCGGCCGCATTCAAGGCCGTGACCGAAGCAGCCGACAAATGGGTGGCCATGGGCATCGACGGATTCCGTCTCGACGCCGTGAAGCACATCTACCACAATGCCTACAACGACGAGAACCCCACCTTCCTCAAGAAGTTCTACGACCGCATGAACGACTCCTACCACGCCAACGGCGGACAGGGCGACTTCTACATGGTGGGAGAGATGCTCGACGACGGCGCCAACGCCGCTCCCTACTACAAGGGACTGCCGGCCCTGTTCGAGTTCTCGTTCTGGTACAAGCTCTCCTGGGCTCTGCAAAACGGCATCGGGCGTTACTTCGTCAAGGACATCCTTGCATACCAGCCCGCCTACAGGCAGTACCGCTCCGACTACATCGAGGCCACGAAACTCTCGAACCACGACGAAGACCGCACGGCCACGGCACTGGGCCGCGTGGAGGGACGGCTGCGCGTGGCTGCCGCCGTGCTGCTCACGGCGCAGGGCGCCCCCTACATCTATCAGGGCGAGGAGCTCGGATACTGGGGGTCGAAGCAGAACGGCGACGAATACGTCCGCACCCCGATCCTGTGGGACAAAGCCGCGAAGGAGCTCGCCTCGGGAGCACTCTCGGGCAAGATCGACAAGTCGATGCTGACCGCAGCGATCTCCGTGGAGGCGCAGGACGAGGACGAAGGATCGCTGCTGAACCTCTACCGCACCTTCGCCCGGTTGAGAAACACCTACCCGGCACTGGCCGAAGGCGAGATGACCCGTCACCCGGTCTATAACGACGGGAATGCCGCACAGGAGGCCGTAGCCGTCTGGTACCGCGAAAAGGACGGACAGCGGATGCTCGTGGCCCACAACTTCTCGGACAAGGCACAGACGCTGACCCTCACCGATGCACTCGGCAAGGCCGTAGGCGTCTCGGGAACGGTGACACTGAAGAAAAACGACGGCGAGGCACTGCTCACACTGGGCGGCTACTCCTCGGTCGTCTTCACCCTCTGATATGCTCCGAACGATGAAACGATTGCTTTCAATCCTGCTTGCAGCCCTCTGTGCGGCCTGCACGACGACACCGCCGGCCGAAACGGCCGCCCATCCCGAATGGAGCTACAACGCCGTCGTCTACGAAATGAACGTGCGGCAATACACCCCCGAGGGGACTTTCGCGGCGGCGGTCCGGGAGCTGCCCCGTCTCAAAAGAATGGGCGCAGACATCATCTGGCTCATGCCGATCCACCCGATCGGCGTCAAGGAGCGCAAGGGAACTCTCGGCTCCTACTACGCCATCTCGGACTACTGTGCCGTAAATCCCGAATTCGGGACTCTGGACGAGTTCGACCGCTTCGTCGCCGAAGCCCACAGGCTGGGGCTGCGCGTCATCCTCGACTGGGTGGCCAACCACACCTCGCCCGATGCACGGTGGATCACCGAGCGGCCCGCCGACTGGTACGTCCGCGACTCGCTGGGCCGCACCATCGTGCAGTACGACTGGACCGACATCGCCAAACTCAACTACGACAATGCCGACATGCGGCAGGAGATGGAGCGCGCCATGCGCTTCTGGCTCGAGCGCGGCATAGACGGATTCCGCTGCGACATGGCCTGCGAGGTGCCCATAGACTTCTGGCGCACAACGCTGCCTGCGCTGCGGCGTGACTACCCGCAGATCTTCCTGCTGGCCGAGGGCGAGGATCCCGCACTGCACGAGGGGGCCTTCGACGCCTCCTACTCCTGGGAACTGCACCACCTGATGAACGACATCGCCCGGGGCAAGCGGGGTGTCGCAGAGCTGAAGGAGTACCTGAAAAAGGATGCGGCAAACACCCCGCGCGAAGCGTTCCGGCTGATGTTCACCTCGAACCACGACGAGAACTCGTGGGCCGGGAGCGAGTTCGAACGCATGGGCGATGCCGCGCACGTCATGGCCCTGCTCACCTTCACCCTGCCCAAGGGCATGCCGCTCATCTACACCGGGCAGGAAATCGGCTACGACCACCGCTTCGCCTTCTTCGAGAAAGACCCCGTGCCGCAATGGTGCGAAAACGAATTCGGGGAGTTCTACGCGGCGCTGGCCCGCCTGCGCCACGAACACCCGGCACTGGCCTCCGGCGAACGGGGTGCCGAAGCACGCTATCCGGCCGAAGGGAGCCTGCCCGACGGCGTATTCGGCTTCACGCGCGGCACCGGGAGCGACGCGGTGACCGTCATCGCCAACCTCACGGCTGCAGAGCAGGAGGTCGGGCTGCCGACCGAAGGTCCGCTCCGCGAATTCTTCACCGGACAGATCCTCAGCGCAGGCAGCCGGGCCGTACTTCCCGCATGGGGATGGCTGGTGCTCACGCCCGAAAAGGAGTGATCCGGCCGAAAACCGGCCGCCGAACGAACGCACGAACCGACTTTCATATTAACTTTACCAAACAAACAATACCTTGAACCGAATTTTGATGACACTTGCAGCAGCCGGCATGCTCTCCTGTGCAGCACAACCGGCATTCGACCCCGCCTCGATAGCCGACGCATCGGGTGAGGTCACACGGATCGAACCCCTCTCGTGGTGGACGCAGATGCAGACGCCCCTGCAGCTGCTTGTCGCCGGAGAACGGATCTCCGACTACGGAGTCCGCATCGAAGGGGGACGGGGCGTGAAGGTCACGGCGACCCACAAGGCCGACAGCCCCAACTACCTCTTCGTCGATGTCGCCATCGATGCCGCGGCCGCACCGGGCACCTACTACCTCGTCTTCTCGAAGGAGGGACGGGAGTTCAAGATGCCCTACGAAATCGCGGCACGCCGCGAAGGTTCGGCACAGCGCCGGAGCTTCACGACCTCGGACATGATCTACCTCCTCATGCCCGACCGCTTCGCCAACGGCAATCCCGACAACGACTCCACCCCTGACACGCAGGAGAAGGCCGACCGCGAAGCCTTCTTCGGCCGCCACGGCGGCGACATCCAGGGTATCCGCGACCACCTGGACTACATTGCCGACCTCGGGGCAACGGTCATCTGGCCCACGCCCCTGCTGCTCGACGACGAGCCCGAAGGGTCGTACCACGGCTACGCCTGCGCCGACTACTACCGCATCGACCCCCGCTTCGGATCGAACGAGGAGTACCGCAACCTGGTTGCCGAGGCCCATGAAAAGGGGCTGAAGGTGATCATGGACGTGGTGACCAACCACTGCGGCACGGCCCACTGGTGGATGCGCGACCTGCCCTTCGAGGACTGGATCCACCAGTTCCCCGAGTACACGGGCACGAACGTCTGCTTCTCGACGAACATGGATCCCAATGCCTCAAAATACGACCTCAACCTGCAGGAGAGCGGATGGTTCGTCCCCTCGATGCCCGACATGAACCTCGACAACCCCTATGTGCTGCGCTACTTCCAGCAGTGGGCCGTCTGGTGGACCGAATACGCCGACCTGGACGGATTCCGCGTCGATACCTACCCCTACAACGAGAAGGGTCCAATGAGCGAGTGGTGCGCCTCGGTACGCCGCGAGTACCCGGCGCTGAACATCGTGGGCGAGTGCTGGACATCGTCGATCCCGCAGCTGGCCTACTGGCAGTCAGGCAACGCGAACAAGGACGGATTCGACTCGCACCTCCCCTCGATCATGGACTTTCCGCTGCAGGAGGCCATCTGCCGCGCGGTGCCGACCGACTCGCTCCGCTGGGGCGAAGGCATGACCCGCATCTACGACTGCCTCTCGCACGACTTCGTCTACCACGACCTCTCGAAAATGATGATCTTCGCCGGCAACCACGACACGGACCGCATCGGCGACGTGGTGCGCAAGAACCCCGAGCGGCTGAAACTCGTCATGACGATGCTCGCCACCATGCGCGGCATCCCGCAGATCTTCGCCGGCGACGAGATGATGTTCACCTCGAAGGACCTCTCGCAGGGACACGGCGGACTGCGCGTCGATTTCCCGGGCGGCTGGACCGGCGATGCGAAGAATCTCTTCACGGCCGAAGGGCGCACGGGGCTCGAAAAGGAGCTCTTCGACTACACGCAGCGGCTCTTCCAGTGGCGCAGGGGCAAATCCGTGATCCACAACGGCCGCACGATGCACTTCCTCTCGCGCGACAACACCTACGCCTACTTCCGCTATGACGATACCGACGCGGTGTTCGTCTTCATCAACAACTCACGCGGGAAAAAGCAGGTGCCCTGGTCGCACTATGCCGAGATCGCCGAAGGGCTGCACGACGGGCGCAACGTCCTCACGGGCGAGGCCGCCACGGTGGACGACAACACCGTCGTCGGAGCCCGTCAGGCACTCGTCGTCGAATTCAAACGTCCGTCGAACCAATAAACCGCAACCATCCCGATGAAAAGAATACTTCCGCTGTTGGCCGCCCTGCTTGCCGCGGCCGGAGCCTCGGCGCAGGAGACCCTGCTCTCGCCCGACGGCGACCTGAAACTCACCTTCCGCCTCTCCGAAACGGGCGCCCCGACCTATGCCCTCGACTTCAGGGGGCGTGCCGCCGTGCTGCCCAGCGCCATGGGGCTCGAGCTGCGCGGCGATGCACCGGCGCTGGAGTTCGGAACCGAAATCAAAAAGGGCGGCTACGGCGCCCCCGTATCGCTCTACGACCGCTTCGAGCAGACCGGCGTCGAACGCTCCTCGTTCGACGAACGGTGGCAGCCCGTCTGGGGCGAGGAGTCGTCGATCCGCAACCACTATAACGAGATGGCCGTAACGCTCCGCCAGGCGGAATCGGGCCGCGAGATGACCATCCGCTTCCGCCTCTACGACGAAGGGCTCGGATTCCGCTACGAGTTTCCCGAGCAGAAGCAGCTCACCTACTTCACCATCCGCGAGGAGCGGACGCAGTTTGCCATGACGGGCGACCACACGGCATTCTGGATCCCCGGGGACTACGACACCCAGGAGTACGACTACACCGAGTCGCGTCTCTCCGAGATCCGCTCACTCATGGAGCAGGCCATCACGCCCAACTCGTCGCAGACCCCCTTCTCGCCCACGGGCGTGCAGACCGCCCTGCAGATGAAGAGCGACGACGGCCTCTACATCAACATCCACGAAGCCGCCCTGATCGACTACCCGTGCATGCACCTCGACCTCGACGACGAGACGATGGTCTTCACCGCACACCTGACCCCCGACGCACAGGGCTGGAAAGGCTACATGCAGGCCCCCTGCCACACGCCGTGGCGCACGGTCATGGTGACGGACGACGCCCGTGAGATACTCGCCTCCCGCCTGATCCTCAACCTCAACGACCCTTGCGCCATCGAGGATACCTCGTGGATCCGGCCCGTAAAGTATGTGGGTGTCTGGTGGGAGATGATCACCGGAAAGAGCGACTGGGCCTACACGCGCGACGTTCCCTCCGTGCAGCTCGGCGTGACGGACTACGCAGCCACGAAGCCCAGCGGGCGCCACGCGGCCAACAACGACAACGTAAGACGCTACATCGACTTTGCCGCCGAGCACGGATTCGACCAGGTGCTCGTCGAGGGGTGGAACGTCGGTTGGGAGGACTGGTTCGGCCACACGAAGGACTACGTCTTCGATTTCGTCACACCCTACCCCGATTTCGACATCGCGGCGCTGAACGACTATGCCCGCCAAAAGGGCGTGCGGCTGATGATGCACCACGAAACCTCGTCGTCGGTACGCAACTACGAACGTCATCTGGAGGCCGCCTACGGGCTGATGAACCGCTACGGTTACAATGCCGTGAAGAGCGGCTACGTGGGGGATATCCTGCCGCGCGGCGAATACCACTACGGGCAGTGGATGGTGAACCACTACCTCCACGCCGTGAAGCTGGCCGCCAAACACCACATCATGGTCAATGCCCACGAGGCGGTGCGTCCCACGGGACTGTGCCGCACCTGGCCCAACCTGATCGGCAACGAGTCGGCCCGCGGCACGGAATACCAGGCCTTCGGCGGCACGAAACCCATACACGTGACGCTGCTGCCCTTCACCCGTCTGCAGGGCGGCCCGATGGACTATACCCCCGGCATCTTCTCGATGGATGTCTCGAAACTCAACCCCGAAAACCACTCGCACGTCAATGCAACGCTGGCCAACCAACTGGCACTCTACGTGACGCTCTACTCGCCGCTGCAGATGGCTGCCGACCTTCCCGAGCACTACGAGAAGTACATGGATGCCTTCCGCTTCATCAAGGAGGTAGCCGTAGACTGGGACGAAAGCCGCTACCTCGAAGCCGAGCCGGGCGACGTGATCGTCATCGCCCGCAGGGCCAAGGGGTCGGGCAACTGGTTCGTCGGCGGCGTAACGGACGAGAACCGCCGCACGGTGGATCTTCGGTTCGACTTCCTCGATCCCGGGAAGAGCTACGTGGCCACGCTCTACGCCGACGCCCCCGACGCCGACTACCGGACCAACCCCGAAGCCTACGAAATCCGCACGGGCCGCATCGACTCGCGTTCGGAACTTCCGGTCACGATGGCCTGCGGCGGAGGTTTCGCCCTCTCGATCCGAGAAGCCACGGCCGATGACCGGGGCTTGAAACGGCTCAAATAGCCGCACAGCGGTCCGCCTGACGAAAAAGGCAGCCCTCCGATTGTCGGAGGGCTGCCTTTTTCGTTTCAAACCCGGGCAAGATCCCGGTTCCTGCCATGCGATCAGTCGAAATCGGGCAGCGTCACGGGGAAGAGGTCGTTCGGACGGTGTTCCCGGCGGATGATCTCCTTCATCGCACGTACCACGTCAGGATGTTCGGCCGCCACGTCGTGGTCCTCATGCAGGTCGGTGGCCAGGTCGTAGAGATGGGGTACGCCCCGCTTGACCACCAGTTTCCAGTCACCCATGCGGACGCCGATCTGGTCCGTCTCGTGGAACTCCCAGTAGAGGAAGTCGTGCTTCTGCTGCCGCTCGTCGTCACCCAGCAGGGTCGGAGCGAAGGAGATGCCGTCGAAGCAGTCGCCCTCGACCTCCGAATTGAGGTACTTTTTGGGGAAGCGCTTGTCGCCGATCAGGTCGCAGAAGGTCGGCATTACGTCGTAGAAGGCCAGCTGGTGGTCGTTCACCGCACCGGCCTCGACGTGTCCGGGCCACCGCACGATGAACGGAATGCGGATGCCGCCCTCGTAGCACTGGCGCTTGAGCCCGCGCAGCTTGCCGTCGCGCCCGAAGAACTCGGGATCGGCACCGCCCTCCTCATGAGGGCCGTTGTCGCTGCTGAAGATCACGATCGTGTTCTCGTCGAGCCCCTTCTCCTTGAGCTTGGCAAGGATCTCGCCCACATAGCCGTCCAGGCGCGTGATCATGCCCGCGAACTGCGCATGGGTGTGCTCCACGGGATTGTAGCGCGATCCTTCGCTGCCGCCCCACGTCTTGTCCACGAAGAACTGCTTCTCGTAGTGCTTCAGGATCTCGTCGTCGGGCTGCGCCAGCTCGGCGTGCGGCAGCGTATAGGTGAAGAAACCGTAGAAGGGCTGCTTGCCGTCCTGACGGTCGAGCCACGCCAGGGCCTCCTGATGGATCAGGTCGGCCGAGTACTGCGGGCGCTTGCGGTAGTCGTCGCCGTACATCGGGTATTTGATGTTCTCCTCCAGAACGATCCGGATAACCTCCGTATCGCCGGCCGAACGGCTGTAGCGGTTCATGAAGTTGGGATAATAGAGGTGGGCCTGGAACTGGCAGATGTAGCCGTAGTACTCGTCGATGCCGCGCTTGTCGGGTGTGGAGACCGAACCCTCGTAACCGCCGGCCCACTTGCCGAACATGCCGGTCGTGTAGCCGTTGCCCTTCATGATCTCCGGAAGGATGATGTGGTCGGGGTCATAGGGCTCCTGTCCCGTGACGGCATACTCCCTGTTCTGCCCGTACATCACCTCGCCGCTCCAATACTCGCGGTTGCCGCGGACATGCCCGTGGCCCGAGTGCTGCCCGGTCATCAGCGACGCCCGCGAGGGGGCACTCACCGGACTTCCGGCATAGGCCTGCGTGAAGAGCATCCCCTCGCGGGCCATGCGGTCGAGGTTGGGCGTCTGGATGTACTTCTGCCCGTAACATCCCAGATCGCCGTATCCCATGTCGTCGCACAGGATGAAAATGATATTCGGCTTTGCATTTTTTTCCGCCGCACCGGCATTCGCCACGAATCCCGTGGAGATCAGTCCGGTGCACAACAACATCTTGTCTGCACCTTTCATCTTTTCTCGGTATTAGATATTGAAAATTTTTCCCAACACGCCATTCACTCCGATTTAATTTACGATTATCGCGATTTTTTTTGAATTTTCCAAAAAACACGGTCCAAAAGGCAGGGCGAAATTCAAAAAAAACTCCAGGCCGAGGTCCCTCTCGAAACAGATTCCGTCTCTCAGAGGAGCCATTTTGCGCACCGCTGCAACCCCCTTTCGCACATGATACGGGCCGTTTCGGACACCCGTATCGCACATGATACCCATTTTCCCTCGTTTTATCTCCATTTTTGCGCCCGTACAAGCTGAGGAACAGGATGGTGAGCGAGTGTCGTACGTTATTCCCTTCCCGAATCCAGGGCTTTGACCAACGGGAACTATTCCACAAAACAGATATGATGAAGAAACTTTTTGCAACGATGCTGCTGACAGGATTCTGCTGGCTGGGGGCATCGGCACAGCAGGTTGCCGTGAAAACCAACCTGCTTTATTGGGCTGCAACGACACCGAACATAGGGATCGACATCGCCGTCGGCAAGCATTCGACCATCGGCATGACGGCCAACTACAACCCGTGGACTCTGGGCACGGACAACAAGATCCAGCACTGGTTCCTCCGCCCCGAATACCGCTACTGGGTCACCGAAAAATACACGCGGCTCTACTTCGGCGTGCATGCCATCGGCGGCGAGTTCGAGGTTGGCGGATTCAAGCTTCCGTTTATCGGCAACCGCATCCTCACCGGGCTGCCCACACATTATTATAAAGGGTCGTTCGTCGGGGCAGGCATCAGCATCGGCTACCAGTTCTACGTCAGCCCCCACTGGAACATCGAACTCTCGGCCGGTGCCGGACTGGCCCGTCTGAGCTACCATGCCGAACCCGTAAACGGGCCGAAGGCCGCCTCCTACACGAACCGCAAACGGATCCTGCCGATTCCCACGGAACTCGGCGTCTCGTTCGTCTACCTGTTCAACTCCAAGAAATAAAACCGAACCACGCGATGAAAAGATACTGCATTCTGATCCTGTTTCTTCTGACCGCAGCATCGCTGCGCGCACAGATCGTCGGCGACGTGGCCGTAACACGCAAGGTGCTGGCCGAACGCAACGGCGAGCTGCACCTGGTGCTCGAGGTCTCCGTATCGCGCAACGCCGTGACCCGCTCGCAGAGCTGGGCGATCCTTCCCGAACTGAGCACCCCCGACCGCCGCTCGGTGAAGCTCTTCCCGCATATCCTCATCAACGGCCGCTACCAGCAGCACATGATGGAGCGCCGCCGCCGTCTCTCGGGCGCCTACTGGGCCGAGCGGCAGCCCTACCTGACCATCAATGCCGACGGGAAGACCGACCGCACGTTCCGCTACGAGATGAAGGTTCCCTACGAAAGCTGGATGGCCGACGCGACGCTCGTCCTGCGGCAGGTGCAGACCTCGCCCGGCGGCAAACGGCGCGTCTTCACGGTCGATGTGAACGGCGCAGTGGATACGCAGCACGAATAAACCCTACCCGACCCAGATGAGAAAACGTGAATGGATGGAATATGCGGCTGCGGTCCTTCTGACCGGAGCCCTGCTCTCCGGCTGCGGCAACATCCGCAAGCTGAGCAAGAGCGACCCCGAGGCAGAGGTGCATCTCCCTGCCCGGACCAAACGGGAGAGGGCCTACCGCGCGGCGGACACGGTCCGTCCGCCGCGGATCATCACCTTCCGCAAGCAGGACGGGACCGAACTCTTCCTGACCCCCGTGGCCCTCGATTCGGCCTCGGGCGAAAAGATCATGTCGGTGAACATCGACGAAGTGGTCATCTCGGCAGCGAACCGCCGCCACCTCGTCGAGCGCAACGGCAAGATCAACGTCGAGTTCATCGTCACCGTCCCGCAGGAGCTGCAGGACCGGAGCTGGCAGCTGGTCATCGGGCCGCAGCTGCTCAAGGGAGGCGACACACTCTCCTTCGACCCGCTGGTATACAGCGGCGAGCGCTACCGCGCCATGCAGCAGCGCGAATACGGCCGCTACGACGACTACCTTGCCCGGATCGTGGACAGCGCCGACTACTTCGACCGCTTCGCCGACAAGGGGGCCTATCGCCGCTACATGAACGGCGTGGCGGCCGAACGGGCGGAATATGCCGATGCGGCGGAGCGGCTCGGAAGCCTCGCACCCGACGAGGCGATGTTCGACCCGAAGGTGGGATGGACCACCGAGGGGGAGAGCCGACGCCGCTACAAACGGCTGCGCCGGTATGTCTACGCCACCGACCGGATCGTACAGGCCAACACGACCTACACGTCCGACCCGAACGACAAGTTCGACCACCTGAACGACTACTTCGCCCCGCGCTACCGCTACGAAGGGATCGACGTACTGCCCGGAGGCGAGATCTTCACCCGCATCGAGGGCGACTACGCCGCGGCGGGCGACCGCGAACGGGAGGCCTACATCCGCTCGCTGAGCAAACAGCCCGCGAAGGTCTACGCCGAAGTATACACGGCCGGCGAACGGAAGCTGCGCGACCTGGCGGCCGACCGCCTCGCCTACACGGGACGCCGGCGTCCCGCCATCGAGGGGCTGCTGGAGCAGACGAGCGACAGCACGATGCTCGCCAACTACCGCTCGCGCAAGGAGGCGGCGAACGACCGTCTGGCCGAATTGAATGACCTCGATACGGCCGCCGTACGGCAAAGCGTGCTGCGTCAGGGGGCGATTGCCCGCAACCGGCGGCTGGAAGAGGGCAAGCCCGAGGCTTTCGGGCGGATGGTCCGCCACCCCTACCTGCCCAACGCCCGGCTCGACACGGTGGTCGTCCGCCCCGACGGAAAGATCGACTATTATTACTCGCAGCCGGTGCAGGCCGATGAGAACACCGCCAAGCTGCGTCTCTACCTGACCGGCAAGGTCGAGGACCGCAGCGGACGCACCTACCGCCTCACCCGGTCGGATACGCTGACCTACGACGTAGCCTCGATGACCTCGTTCCTCGACGAGCGGACCCGCTACATGCAGCGGATCGTGCTGCGTGACGCCGAGGCCAACGCCCGCTTCTTCTTCACCTTCCCCGTCGGCAAGGCCCGGCTGGTCGATACGCTGACGGAGAACCGGCGACAGATTGCGGCCGTGCGCTCGCTGACCCACGGGCTGATGACCGACCCGGTCTACATCATCGACAGCATCACGCTCCGCGCAACGGCATCACCCGAAGGCACCTGGGTGCTCAACGACCGTCTGGCCCGCGACCGCGCCGAGGCCCTGCGGCAGGTGCTCGTATCGGAGTTCCGCACACTCTATGACTCGCTCCGCGTTGCGGGCAGCTACACGCTCGACGACGAGGGCCGTCAGGTGCTGGCCGACAGTGACGACCGGCTGCCCGACCTGCCGAACCTGCTCCGCACGACGTGGCTGGCCGAAGACTGGGACGAACTCTACCGTCTGGTGGAGGCCGACACGCTGCTCACGCACAGGGAGGAGATCCTGGAGATGATCCGCTGGGAGGGCAACCCCGACACCCGTGAATGGCGCATCCGGATGAAGTATCCCAAGGAGTATGCCCGCATGCGCAGCGTGATCTACCCGCAGATGCGTGCCGTGGACTTCCGCTTCAACCTCCACCGCCGGGGCATGAAGCAGGACACGGTATACACCACCGAGGTCGATTCGAACTACATGCACGCCGTGGATCTGCTCCGCAAGCGCCGCTACGAGGAGGCTCTGGAGATCCTGCGCCCCTACGAGGACCGCAACACCGCGCTGGCCTACATGTCGCTCGGCTACGATGCCGCGGCCTACCGGATCCTGCGCGCCGAGCCCGAGGCCGGATCGACGGCCGACCTGCAGTACATGCTTGCGATTCTGGCGGCCCGTCTGGGTGACGAGGAGCAGGCCGTCAAGTACTTCCTGCGTGCGGTCGAGCTGCGCGAGAACCTCAAGTTCCGCGGCAACCTCGATCCCGAGATCTCCCGCCTGATCCGTCACTACGGACTCTTCCGCGAAGACTTCGAATAAGACGCAAGAAATGTCTTCCGTCTGAAACGAATCGCCCCTGCCGCATCCTGGCGGCAGGGGCGATTTTCATTCGGGAGCATTCGGGACAGGAGACGGGGAAAACCGTCGGTCACAGGCCGGCAGGTCCCGCAGCATCGGGCCGCTTCATCCGCAGCAACCGCCGGTAGACGAAGGCAAAAGCCGGAATGAGGAAGAGGTCGGCGAAGATCCACGCCGTCGAATCGCCAAAGCAGACGGCGATATAACCGAAGGCCGGTACGGCGAGGAGGCTGACCAGAATCCGGGCAATCATCTCCGAGACGCCCGAAAGCATGGCCAGATTGGTATAACCCACCCCCTGGATCGTATAACGCAGGATGCAGAGCAGCCCCAGCACGGGGAAGAACGAGACCGATACATGGAGGAAGAGCGCCGTGTCGTTCAGGATCTCGGTCTCGGAGGCATCGACGAAGAGCCGGGCGATGGTCTGCGAAGCGGTCATCAGCACCGCGAAGGTGAAGACCCAGTAGACCATCATCAACAGCGAGCTGGCCCGCACGCCCTGCCAGACGCGCTCGGGACGACCCGCACCGTAGTTCTGGCCGCTGTAGGTGGCCATGGCGATGCCGAGGCTCTCAAGCGGACACATGAAGAACATCTTGATGCGCATGGCTGCCGTAAAGGCCGCCACGCAGGCCGTACCCAGAGCATTGTTGGCGCTCTGCAGCATGATGCTGCCGATCGCCGTAATGGAGAACTGCAGGCCCATCGGCACCCCGATGCCGAGCAGTTGTCGCGCCAGACGCCCGTTGAAGCGCCGCTCGCCGGGCTGCGCCCGGAGAATCTCGAAGCGGCTCATCATGTAGCGGTAGCAGAGCCACGCCGAAAGTCCCTGCGAGACGACCGTAGCGATGCCGGCTCCGGCCACGCCCCACTTCAGCACCAGGATGCAGAAGAGGTCGAGTATGATGTTGAGCACCGTCGAGAAGAGCAGGAACCAGAAGGGCGTCCGGCTGTCACCCAAAGCCCGGATGATGCAGGCCAGCAGGTTGTAGAAGAAGGTACACGGAACGCCAATGAAGGTAATCAGCAGGTAGGCATAGGCCCCGGGGAAGATGTTGTCGGGAGTCCGCATGATCCGCAGGATATCGCCGCACAGCAGGCTCGTAACCAGAGCAATGGCCACCGACATCACCGCAGAGAGTTTCAGGCTGACGAAGACCAGACGCCGCATGGTCACATAGTCTCGGGCGCCGAACTTCTGGGCTACGGGGATGCCGAATCCGCCGCAGCAACCGTTGCAGAAGCCCAGGATCAGGAAGACGACCGAAGTGCTGGCTCCGACCGAGGCCAGGGCATTGATTCCCAGGAAGCGGCCCACGATCACGGCATCGACCAGCGAGTAAGTCTGCTGCAGCAGGTTGCCCAGCAGCAGCGGCAGGGTGAAGTTCAGAATCAACGTCAGCGGACGCCCCGCCGTGAGTTCCTTTGTCGTAGTCGCCATAATATCCGATCCTCGATAACGGCGCAAAGATAACGGATATTCGCCCTCATTGGAGCGTTCCCGGGTCATTTTGTCGCCAGGCCCCGGCCGGAGCGGCATGCCGGGTTGGCACACGAATTGCGCTGACGAAGGCAAAATCCGTTTGCTATGGACCGAATCAACGTATTGCTTGAAAATTCGAAGCGGGCCGTCCGCTACTGGTGGCTGCTCGCCGTCGTCGGGGTCGCCCTGCTGGCCGCCGGCATCCTGATCTTCGCCTACCCGAACCGGGGCTATCTGGCACTGGCCACCCTGTTCGGATGGCTGATGTTCCTCTCGGGCATGCTCGAGGCCGCACTCTCGGCCATGAACCGCCACTTCGTCACCGGCCGCGGCTGGATGGCCGTCGGCGGGCTGATCGAGATCATCCTGGGACTCATCCTGATCTTCAACGTCTCGCTCTCGGAGATCACTCTCCCGATCGTACTGGGTTTCTGGCTGCTGATGCGCGCCTTCGCGACCATCGGGCTGGGCGGCGACATGAACGCGCTGGAGATCCCGGGGGCCGGATGGACTGTCTTCACCGGCATCCTCCTGCTGCTCTGTGCGGTATGGATCCTGCTCCAACCGCTTGTGTTCGGCCGGACGGCCGTGCTGGTATGGGTCTCGATCTCGCTGCTCTTCGCCGGCACGGGAGCCTGCTCGCTGGCCTTCCAGCTGCGCTGCTCCCACCCGAACGACGGGGGACGGGAGCACTGACCCCCGCGCCCTGCCCCAAGGTTGAAAACATGCGAAGCGGCGGCCGGATTACCGGCCGCCGCTTCGCGTACACCCTGCCGTCCGAAGCCGGCGCCAAACAATGAAGGGGACCTCGCGGCCCCCTTCTCCCATCAAAAATTAACCCTTAAAAATTATCCCCTTTTCGGAAAACTTCCGAGAGGTAATGATGCAAATAACACAAATCCGCATCACCCTGTATTACCTCCCGCATGATCAAGTCTTCGTCCTCGGAGATGCCGTTGTTTGAAACATCGTTCTTGTCCATGTCCTCCATAGGCACTTCGTTTTAACTGCTGCAACTATAAAACGCATGGCAGGGAGGAATATTGTGCGAAGATCAACTTAAAATCAGATTTTTTTCCTTGATCATCCGGCGCAGGTTGATCAGCGCATAGCGCATGCGCCCGAGCGCCGTATTGATGCTCACATCGGTCTGTTCGGCAATGTCCTTGAAACTCAGCCCCGAGAAGTAACGCAACATCACCACTTCGCGCTGCTCGGCCGGAAGATGATCGACCAGAGCGCGGACGTCGCGCTCGATCTGGTCGCTGACCATCGAGTCCTCGACCGTACGCTCGGCGAAACGCAGCGTGCCGAGCATGTCGTATCCGGCATCCGATTCGGAGACCGACTTGTCCTGCCGTATGGCACGGAAGTGGTCGATCACTTGGTTGTGGGCGATGCGCAGGATCCACGACAGAAACTTGCCGTTATCCGTATAACGGCCTTCGTCGATCACCCGAACGGCCTTGATGAAGGTCTCCTGAAAGATATCATCGGCAACATCGCGGTCCTTGACCATCATGCCGATGTAATCGCGTACGCGGCGACTGTGACGTTCGATCAAAGTGGATATGGCGCTCCGGTCCCCCGAAAGGTAGTGATTAAGCAATACTTGGTCACTTAATACTTGCACGTTCATACTCTTTTCCCCCTAATAGTTACTAAGAGTAGAATTCTGTTCCGATAGGCAATCCCTGTTTTTTAAATTTAATCGTGTCGCTCGTGTATTGAACTCATCCGGAGCAGTTCGTACCGTTTCCGGATATTTCACGTTCGCAAGATAAACACTTTTTCCGAAAAATCCAAATTTTTCTACTCCCCCCGGTTCAGCGACCGGCATCCGTGCGTCATACAAAAATCGCGCCGCGAGGAGGGTCCGGACGGGTTATTTCTCAGGCTCGACGTGGATGGCGATCATCGTTCCCCGGCCGAAGCGATCGCGGAGCCGGCGTTCGATATCGACCGTATGGTCGTGCGACTCCCTGACGGTCATCTCCCCATCGACCCGAATGTGCACCTCGATGGCGATCGAGGCCCCGATGCGGCGCGTGCGGAGGTTGTGGGGCTCCTTGACGGCCGGATCGGCGGAGACGATGCGCAGGATCTCCTCCTCGGTTTCGGCGGGAAGCGACTGTTCGAGCAGCTCGCCGAGCCCCGAACGGATCAGGTCGAGGGCGATCTTGAAGATGAAGACGGCGACGACGAGCGCCGCAATCGGGTCGGCGATACGCCACTTCTCGCCGAGAAAGAAGGCACAGCCGATGCCGACCAGCGTCCCGAGCGACGAGAGCGCATCGCTGCGGTGGTGCCAGGCGTTGGCCACAACGCTGGGGCTGTCGATCGCACGTCCGACACGGACCGTATAGCGGTAGAGAATCTCCTTGGCCACGATCGAAAGCACGGCGGCGATGAGCGCCACACCGCCCGGACGGGGCAGCACCCCGCCTTCGATGACCGTGCGGATGGAGCGCATGCTCGACAGGAGGATGCCGACACCCACGGCAACCAGCGCCAGGCTGATGATGATCGTGGCGAGCGTCTCGTATTTCCCGTGTCCGTAGTCGTGCCCGTCGTCCTTGGGTTTGGCCGAAATCCGGGCAAAGGCGATCACCACGACGTCGGTGGCCATGTCCGAGAATGAGTGTACGGCATCGGCCGTCATGGCGGCACTGCGGCCGAGGACGCCCGCAGCCAGTTTGAAACACGAGAGCGCGAGGTTCACGACAAAGCCGATGAAGGTCACGCGATAGATTTTCCGTTTCCGGATTTCAGCTTCGTTGTCCATGGCATTCGGAGAATAACGGCGATAAAGGTACGAAAAAAAGCGTTCGTCGCATCGATTTTTTTACCTGTCCCCCATTTTGCCGCCTGCAGCGGATCGGCCGGGGACAAAAAAAGCCGGGACGGACGGATGCGGCGTCCGAAAGCCGCTCCGTCCGTCCCGACCCTGTGTCGGAGCCGGGCCGATCAATAGCTGCGGGCGAAGAGCACGCGGCGGTGCGACGGCTTGCCGGAGTAGATGCAGACGCCCTCCTCGTCGGGTGCGTCGATCGGAATGCAGCGGATCGTGGCCTTCGTGGCATCCTTGATCGCCACCTCGGTCTCGACCGTGCCGTCCCAGTGTGCCGAAATGAAGCCGCCCTTCGTCTCGAGCACCTCCTTGAACTCCTCCCACGTATCAACCCGCGTAATCATCGAGTCGCGGTAGGCAAGCGCCTTGCGGTAGATGTTTTCCTGAATCTCGGTCATCAGGCCCTCGATCCGGTCTGCGAGACCCTCCTGCGGGACGGTCTCCTTCTCGAGCGTGTCGCGGCGCACCAGCTCGATCGTGCCGTTCTCCAGATCACGCGGTCCCATGGCCAGACGCACCGGAACGCCCTTGAGCTCGTACTCGGCGAACTTGAAGCCCGAGCGGACGTTGTCGCGGTCGTCGATCTTCACCGAGATGCCCCTGGTCTTCAGTTCGGCGGCAATCGCCTCGAAGCGGGTGCGGATCTCGGCGAGCTGCTCCTCTCCCTTGTAGATGGGGATCATCACCACCTGGATCGGCGCCAGTTTCGGAGGCAGCACCAGACCGTTGTTGTCCGAGTGGGCCATGATCAGGGCACCCATCAGACGGGTAGAAACGCCCCACGACGTAGCCCAGACATACTCGAGTTTGCCCTCCTTATTGACATACTGCACGTCGAAGGCCTTGGCGAAGTTCTGCCCGAGGAAGTGCGACGTACCGCTCTGCAGCGCCTTGCCGTCCTGCATCAGCGCCTCGATCGTCAGCGTATCCTCCGCGCCGGCAAAGCGCTCGTTGGGCGACTTGTGCCCCACGATCACCGGCAGCGACATCCACTCCGTGGCGAACTTTTCGTAGACGTGGATCATCTTCGTGGCCTCCTCGACGGCCTCCTCGCGCGTGGCGTGAGCCGTATGCCCCTCCTGCCAGAGGAACTCCGCGGTACGCAGGAACAGGCGCGTGCGCATCTCCCAGCGCACGACGTTGGCCCACTGGTTGCAGAGGATCGGCAGGTCGCGGTAGGACTGGATCCAGTTCTTGTAGGTGTTCCAGATGATCGTCTCGGAGGTCGGGCGCACGATGAGCTCCTCCTCGAGTTTCGCATCGGGATCGACGACGACCCCCTTGCCCTCGGGATCGTTCTTCAGGCGGTAGTGCGTCACCACGGCGCACTCCTTGGCGAAGCCCTCGACGTGGTGGGCCTCCTTCGAGAAGAACGACTTGGGGATGAAGAGCGGGAAATAGGCGTTCTGATGTCCCGTCTCCTTGAACATCCGATCCAGCGCATCGTGCATCTTCTCCCAGATGGCATAGCCGTAGGGTTTGATGACCATGCACCCGCGGACGGCCGAATTCTCCGCCAGTCCGGCCTTGACCACCAGATCGTTGTACCACTGCGAGTAGTTCTCGTCGGATTTGGTGAGGTCTTTGAGTTCCTTAGCCATAACTTATCTTGGTTTTACGTTTGTTCCGGAGCGCAAATATACAAAAAAATAAAGGTCTGCCTATCATGGAGCAGACCTTTATGCGGTATATTTCCCCGTTGCGGGCGACGGGCCACCGTCCGGAGGCACAGAATCGTATCCCGCGCCGCCCGCAGCGGCCCGGCGGATCAGAAGCGGAAGCCGAGCGTCAGGGCGATGTAGTGACGCGTGATCGAAGTATCGTAGAGACCGCTCCAGGTCACGGGCTGCCCGGCATCGGCATCCATGCTGAAGAAGAGCTGGTACTTCGAGTAGCTGTCCACGGCGTACTGGTAGGCCAGGTCGAGCACCGTCGTACGCGAAAGCGTGAAGCCTACACCGGCCGTCAGGTAGTGGCTTTCGGTAGCCACCGGGCGGTTGAAGTAGAGGCTCTTGTCCTTGAGCATCGAGGAGGTGTACCCGCCGCCGACACGGAGGGCCAGCACGGGCAGCGGCTTGAGTTCGAGGCCCGCACGTACGGCGTTGGTCGCACAGAAGTTGTTCTTGAACTCGAGTTTGTACTCTTCGGGCTGGATGATGAACCCGGGCTGTCCGTCGGGCACGTTCTTCACCCGGATGCCGTTGTACCAGTCGCGTTCGTAGTCCACGGAGACGATGGCAAAGGTGCCGAACGTATAGGAAGCGCCGAACAGCAGGCGCGACGGCGAGACGAACTCCCAGCTGTTGGGTCCGTCGTCGGAGAGCACCGGCGTGCGGTCGGTGTTGATCTCGCGGCTCGTGTTCGCGGCGTTGGAGATCGACGACTCGATGTCGGCCGCATAGGTGCGGTCGAGCGAATAGAAGGTCGGCGTATGGTAGGCTACACCCAGACGCAGCCCCGCCACGGGGCGCACGATGGCGCCGATCTTGAAGTTCAGGCCGCTGCCGTCGAGCACCGTCTGCTGGTAGAGCGAGGCATAGTCGAGCTTCGAGGCGAGCGGCGTCCCGTCGCGGTCCACGGGGGCACCGTCGTAGAGATACTGCTCCTGGTAGGTGATCCCCGTCTTCTTGTGGACGCTCTGGATGCCGAGCGTGGCGCCGACGTAGAGTATGTTGTTGATGTTGGCGCCCAGGGCGATCTGGAACTCGTTGATCGATCCCGAATTGGCCACATCGACCGAATGGATGGCCGATGCGTTGTGGCCGATCATGTCGGGCACCATCTGGTCACCGGCCTGGCTCGTCATGAAGCCGTTGTAGCCCAGGATCGCCGGCCAGAAGTAGGGCACGTAGTCATAGCCGAGCGCCCCGTCCTGGTTCGGGAAGATCCCGTGGTAGGTCAGCTGCTGGCTGAAGACGTCGGCCAACGTGGGCACGGTCTGTCCCGATGCGGCGTCGTAGACCGACTCCGAGGAGTAGGAGTAGCGCGTATTGAAGTCGGCGACCCGGTTGAGTCCGACGCCGAGCGTCATGCTCACCAGCGAACCCGAGGAGCTCTCGAAGATGTTGAGCGCCGCGCCGACGTTGGCGAACGAGAAGCGGGTCCGGTTGTTGCCCTGCCACGGCAGGGTATTCGCGGTCTCGCCCTGCGCCACCGAGAGCATCGGCGTCAGCGAGATCTCGCTGCGGCGGTACATGCCCAGACCGGCCGGGTTGATCGACATGGCCGACATGTCGGCGCCGAGCGAAGTGAAGGCCCCGCCGAGCGCCATGGCACGAGCCGTCCCGAAATTCGCGGGACGCGACAGCGAGGCGAAATCCTCGGCCAGCATCAGGTCGTGGCTGAACATCAACCCGCCAAACTGCATCGACGACTGCTGTGCGGCGGCCGGCACGGCCACCAGGCCGGAGACGGCTCCCAGCAAACAGATTATGATTCGTTTCATGTTCCGATTCTTCTTTAAGGTTTAACGTCCTCTGTAGGAGTTGCCGCCGCGCGAGCCACCCGAGCCCCCGCCGGTGAATCCGCCGCGCGAGCCGCCCGAGCTGCCGCCCGTAAATCCGCCGCGCGAACCGCCGAAGCGGCTGCCGCTGTTGAAGCTGTTGCCGCGGGATCCGGAGTTCTCGGTCCGGCCGGGCGTATAGCGGCTGCCCGACGAACCGCGGTTGCTGTTCCACGAGTCGTTGCGCGAATTGTTGTTGTTGCGGTAGATCCGGCTGCTGTTGTTCGTACGCCCGCCGCTGTTATAGTAGACCCGCGAGGAGCCGCTGCCGGTCGCACCGCCGCGCGTTCCGGAGAGTGCCGGACGATAGCGGCTGCCGCCCGACGAGAAGGCCGGCAGGTAACGCGATCCGCCTGCGGTGCCGGTACGTCCGAAGCGATAGTTCGGGCGCGGCGCCCAATGGTGCCCATGCCCCCAGCCGGGCCCCCAGGCCGGACCCCAGTAGGGATGGTGATGCCAACCGGGCCCCCAGCCCCAGCCGGGTCCCCACCAGGGATCGTACCACGGGCTGTACCACCCTGCATACCAGGGCCGGTACCAGGCATTCCAGCCGAAGCTCCAGCCCCAGCTGCCGATCGAGAACGACGGGCCCCACGGCCAGCTCCAGCCGTAATACCACGGATCGAGCAGCACGACCGAGGTTCCCCACGATCCGAACATCGAAGTGATGTACTTGGGCTCGACCCACACCTCGTCACCCATGACGATGACGTTGTAGAAGGCCGGATCGTAGGCCGAGGCATAGGTGAAGGCCGAACTGTAGCGGGCATTGATGTAGCTCGAAGGCATCCGGTAGGTCGGCGACTCGAAGCCCCGCAGGCGGCGCGCATAGGCGCTCTCGTAGTCATCGGCCAGGATGCTCTGGTAAGGATTCGAATCGGCGCTCCGGTATTCGTAGTAGTCATTTTCTGCCGCAGCGGCCTGGGCCTCGGCGATCCGGGCCTCCCACTCGGCTCTGCGCGCCTCGGCTTCGGCCTTCTTGGCTTCGGCCTCGGCCTGCTGTTTGCGTGCGATCTGCGCGCGGTCGTGCTGAACATACAGGTCGTCGCCGGCATATCCCGACGCGGCGTAATATGCCGACGAGCAGCTTGCGAGACCCGCAGCCGCGACGACGGCGGCAATCCATAATCTCAACTCTTTCATGGCTCACTCGTTGTTTGCGTTAGCTCTGTTCATGAACAGAACGAAAACCGTACCGGTTTTAGTATCGGCTCTCACCCATATAAACGGGTGCGGAGGGGAAATACTGCGCCGCACCGGCAAGCGGCCAAAGCCCCCGGATACAAAGATAGGAATTAAATCAGGCAAAGAGCGGAAAACGGAGCCGTCCGAAGAAAAAAATCAAAAAAATCGAAAATTTCCTGCAAAAAATAGTAGTTTCCGAAAAATATGTCTATATTTGCAGTCCCAAAACGAAAGTTTCGGGGAGGGGAAAGCCGAAAAGCAACCCCGCAACACAAGGAGAGATGCCGGAGTGGTCGATCGGGCCGCACTCGAAATGCGGTGTACGGGTAACTGTACCGGGGGTTCGAATCCCTCCCTCTCCGCAATAAAGGGTGTAAATCAAGCATTTGCAAGATTTACACCCTTTTTCACACCCAAAAATGCAATTCGGACGAAATTGGGATCCGGTAACATCCCTTTTATTGGATATTTCGTGATAACCACCTTGATACAGACGAAATATCCTCAAAAAATATCAACGAACAATTATAATAAAAATTAAAAGTATGGTTTTTAAAAAAATACGGGAACATAAAGAATATATACAAGATGCTGCTTCTTGGTTTCAGGCTAAATGGGATATCCCCCAAGAGGAGTATTTGAAAAGCATGAATGAGAGTCTACTAAAAGAAACAAGTATACCACAATGGTATATAATGTTAGAAAATGATAATAGTATTATTGGGGGTATAGGTGTAATTGAAAATGATTTTCATAACCGTAAGGATTTAACTCCCAATATTTGTGCTTTATATGTAGACGAAAAATATCGCAGACAAGGTGTCGCCGGATATATGCTAAAGCAAGTATGTGATGATATGAAATTATTGGGAATAAACAGATTATATTTGGTGACAGAACATACTGATTTTTACGAAAAATATGATTGGAGTTTTTTATGTATGGTTCAAGAAGAAAACGAGTCCAATATGTTAAGAATGTATAGTAAAAACCTGGATTAGACCAATAACTTAATTTATTTGTATGGACGAATTTGAATTGATGATGCATTTGCATCGTAACAACAAGAGACAAGGCCAGGTACGACGAGTCCACAAACCTAGCGATTACACTGGCTAAGATAGATAGAGAAAAGTCTTACAGGATAGCTGATATTGGATGTGGAACAGGTGCGCAAACTATGTCCTTGGCGAAAACGCTGAAAGGTGATATCATTGCCGTGGATCTGTTTGAAGAGTTTCTTGAAAAACTGAAAGAGAACAGCGCAAAGGAGAATACAACAGCAAATATTAAGACACTGTCTGCATCTATGGACAAGCTGCCTTTTGAAAAGGAGGAGCTTGACATCATCTGGTCGGAAGGAGCGGTTTACAATATCGGATTCAAGAACGGCATCAACTATTGGAAAGAGTTTCTCAAACCGGGAGGTATACTGGCTGTTTCAGAGTTGTCATGGACAACAAACTGTCGCCCGAAAGGACTGGAAGACTTCTGGACCGGAGAATATGCCGAAATGGATACAATAGCAGGAAAAATCAGAGTTCTGGAAGAAGCCGGATACAAGGTACTCGGACACTTTATTCTTTCAGATGACTGCTGGCTTGATAATTATTACAATCCTCTCTTAAACAGCCATAAGGCCTTTATGGACAAATTTGGTAATAACGAAACCGCAGAGATGATTGTTGAAAGAGACATACAGGAAGCCGACTTCTATAAAAAGTACAAGAATTATTATAGTTACGGTTTCTATATAGCCCAGAAATTATAATGAAGAAAGCCTCCAGTTGTTAAAAGACTGGAGGCAAAACATAATATGAATATATTTATTCGACAAAACGTAGAATTTCATTTATATCCTTCCTTACAGGAGCTTCATGATGTTCTCCAGCCTCGTAACCATAAACAATCAGTGCAGCGACCTTTTCATTCTCAGGGAGTCCTATTTTTTGGGCAATAGCATCGTTGTTGATTACTCCTAAAACACACGTGGCAACTCCTTTGGCATATGCAGAAAGGCAGAATTGAAGGCAAGCAATGCCTGCGTCAAAACATTCCCATGCGCCACTGTTGTCTGACACTACATCTTCTGGTTTAACCTTATCTTTCAGTGATCCGCTTTTACCGGTTACATAACTTAACACAACCACGCCATTGGCTCTGGTTAATGTTTTTGCATTGTACACAAACCCTTGAACACAATTGTTGGCTATCTCTTCAATCAGAGACCTATTGTCTATGATGTTGTATCTTGCTACCTGATAATTTGACCATGAAGGTGCGAACTGACTTAATTTGACAATCTCCTCAATAAGTTCTCTCGGAACAATCTGATCTTTGTATTTCCGAACACTTCTTCTGTTTTTTAATAATTGAATTGCATCCATATATATACTGTTTTTGCTGTTAATTTCTAAAACAAATGACACACTCCGTCTATTGTGGAACACACACCTATTTCTTCAAATCTTTATATTACACTTGCGATATCCATAAGTGTGATTCTTTATTTTTTGATTGCAAAGTAAACAAAATAAATTAAAAACAATATCTTTCCAATAGATATGAATTCTTGTTTGCATACTTTTCCGTATTTTTGCTCCTAATCAAATCGTTGAAATTGACAAAAATACTATACAAAACGAACATAATATGCAACAATTACATATAAAATTGGAAGTTGATTCTCCTCTAATCCAGTGGGTCAACGCACAAGCTGACAGTATTGGGGCGAGGGGACATATCGGCACTCATTTGGATTGTTATACTACTGTTCCAGAAAAAGAAGAGTATCAAATTAAAGGGATTGTTATAGATTGTACGGCTGGTATGCCATCAATGGATAGTATGGCACATATCGGCTCGTTGAAAAATAAGGCTTTAATATTACATACCGGGAATTTGGAACATAACCGATATGGGACAGAGGAATATTTCAATAAAGACACCACTCTTTGTAAAGTTTCCTTACATACAATTTTAAGTAAGAAACCGCTTTTTATTATCATTGACTCTCATGGTATAGCGGAGAAAGGAAAGAGACATATAGAATTTGACAAGATTTGTGAAGCTAATGGCTGCCATGTAATAGAAAATGTTGATTTATCATGCATCGGCAATCAAAAGGAAGTTCCGTTGAAAATATTAATCAATATCAATCACAAATCAACGGGTAAGCCCTGTGAATTGTATTCAATACTTGAAAGTTGCTTTGATAACACATCCTCACACGAGGATAGTTTAAAAGCTTGGGAAGCCAATGCGGACTTCTGGGATGAGTCTATGGGTGAGAACTCGAATGAGTTTCAGAGATTGACTGTTCGCCCAATAGTAAATGAATTGTTAAAAGCCACACAAGGGGATTATATATTGGATATCGCTTGTGGTAATGGAAATTATTCAGGATATTTGGCTGAACAGGGTATAGATGTTTTGGCATTTGATTATTCACAAAGAATGGTTGAGTTAGCCCGGAAGAGACAAGCCCGTTTCAATGACAGGATAGAATTCTGCGTAGCTGATGTAACCAAATATGAGGATATGATGTCCTTAAAAAGAAACAAGCCTTTTACAAAGGCTGTGTCCAATATGGCTATAATGGATATTTCAGATATAGACAATCTGTTCCGTTGTGTAAACAAATTGCTTGCTGAGAATGGATATTTTGTGTTTTCTACGCAGCATCCATGCTTTGTAACATTGACAAATAAATATATGACAAAACATAACTATTATGGAGAAGCCATTGAAGGACAACCTCAAAAGCAATGTTACTATCATCGCTCTTTACAGGATATTTTTGAAATATGCTTCAGACATGGATTCATTATAGACGGATTCTATGAGGCATGTTTTGGAAATGATAGAGAAAGACCTGTCGTTATTATAATACGGGCTAAGAAACATAATCTTTAATGTTCATCGAATAATCAGAACTCCGATGCCCGGCTGTATTCAAGATTCATTTTTATGATAACAGCGTTTTATAGAAATTGTTATTTCACAATAAAAAATCAGTAGATTGGATAACAAAAGCAACTAATCGTAAATATACGTTGATTGAACTTATAATAAAAAGGATAGGTCATATCCTTTTTATTGTCTGCATTGTCTTTAAAATCCCAAAGCCCTGATCATCTTATGGTTCAGGTGTCTGTTCTTGCCCTTGAACGGATAACAGTGTATATGTATGGCAGGATTGAAGTTCATTTCAATGATCGCATAGTTATCCGGTGTGGCTGGAGCATGAATATCCTGTATCATCATATCCAGTCCGGTAATCTTCACGTTCAGAGCTTTGGCAGCTTCCACTGCAATAGCCTTGTACGAATCGTCTATATCGTCTGTAAAATCTATGCTATCTCCTCCCGTACTGATATTGGAGTTTTCACGAAGATAGACCACTTCCCCCTCTTTAGGAACAGTATTGAAATCCATTCCCTGCTGCTTTAGAAACATTTCCTCCTCACGCCCCTTTCTTATTTTCTCCAAAGGGGTGCGATATCCTTTACCTCTGAGCGGATCTTCATTCTTCCTGTCTATCAGTTGTCCGATATTCAGAACACCGTCACCCGTCACGTTTGCCGGAACACGGTGAAGGATACCTACCACTTCATCATTGATGATGAATATCCTGAATTCCCTTCCCGGTATGAACTTCTCTATAAGCAACGTGTTGTCATGCTCAAAGGCTATCTGTAAGGCTCCCTTGAAATCCGTTTCATCATAGTTGTGCTTCAGTATGGTTATACCCAATCCGAAATTGGTGGACTTAGGCTTGATTACCACAGGTTTCCCTGCATACATACGGTAGTCTGCCATACCTGCCTCTGGTGACGTGTATTCATAACCGCCCGGAACGCTTATTCCGGCACGTTCCAGCACCTTCTTCGTTACCACCTTATTTTCCATCATCAGTACAGACACGTATGAGTCCAGAGAGGTCTTGGTTGCCTGCATCACATATTCTTCCTTTTTACCGTCAAACAGACGTATGAAGTTTTCCTTACGGTCAAGTATTTCAAAACCTACCCCTTTAAGTATTGCAGCCTTCAGCAGAAGTTGTGTGGACATTTCCATATCCTCCAGTCCATGAAATCTGTAACCTCCGCTTATGGTGGCTTCCCTATACTGTCTTGCCTTCTCCAGATGGAACGGTACAAACCCCACTCTGTTTATGTTCTCATACAGTACCATGCCTATACGCTTCTCAGGATTCTGTACAAGGTACAGATTATGCTGCATCTCCTGATGGTAGGTTTCATTGTCAAGCACCCCATATTCTGAAAGAATCCTCTCCATATCTTCTAAAATAGAAGTAGCTTTCTGCTGTACAGTGATCGAGCAGCATTTCAACTCCTTCTTTTCGTCTCTTCCATAGCATGAAGCCATATCCTGAATACGGGTAGCCCTTTGCAGTTCTTCCTCCGTAAGACTTCCCTTCTCCTCCTTCAGCAGAGAATAGACAAGCAGAAGGTGAGAAAAATAAATGGCACTTGCACATACCCCCGATTTTGTAAACGGGTCAAGATCCACAATTCGTACCTCAATGTAAGAAGGAGAACCATTATCCTTTTCCAGAAACTTGATACGAACCGGAAGATAAAGCTCGTGAGGTCCGTCAATACGGTTTTCCCTTATCAGTTTGTCAATAGACATATTATAGGCTTCAAGTGAGGAATAATCAATGAAGAACTCCTCACGGTTACGATACCCTAACGGACTTGTCCTCAGACTGAGGCTTACCCCACACTTCATAGGCTGCTTTTCTCCCGTTTTAAGCGAAATCACATTCAGGGTTTCTTCCGCAAGCGGAGATTCACCATATAGCCAGATAAAAAGCCAGCGGTATTTGAGAAAGTTCCTCACCACACGGAAATATACCGTTTCCCTGACCTCCTCCATAGAGTTGCCGCACACACCGCTTTTCAGCAGAATGTCCATCAGTTTTTCCGAGAAAGAGAAATTGAAGTGTATTCCCGAAATAAGCTGCCTTTCCTTTCCGTAGGTTCCGGCAAGTTTCTGACGGTAATACTCCTTGTCCTTGAACTCTCCCGAATAATGTGCAATGGGTATCTCCTGATTCTCCTTCAATACAGGCGGAAGGCTCTGAGGCCAGAGAAGCTCATCGCCGATATTCTCCGTCACCACATCGTGCAGTGTTTCCATAAATCCCAAAGCCTCTCCCACACTTGGCAGCGGCGGAGTTATCATTTCCACCTGACTCTCCGAAAAGTCGGTGGTTATATAAGGGTGTTTCCCCTTGTCGCCAAATACTGCCGGGTGTGGAGTCAGGGCAAGCGTACCGTCCTGATTGACCCTGACATTTTCCTTTTCAAGTCCGAAACACCCCTCTCTAAGCAGATGGCTGTTCTGTTTAAGTACAAAGCAAAAATTCTGTGTATTCATATATTGCTATATTGTATGTTTGATTCTTTAAATTCCTTTTCCCTTTTTCTATATAACAGATAAAGTACAATGCCCTTTATCACGCTGGTAAGCGATATGCTCCACCAGACACCATCTATTCCCATTCCCATACTTTTGCCAAGCAGAAGGGCAAGAGGTATCCTCATTGTGGTGAACACGATACTCACGGTTGCCGGATATTTGGTAAGCCCCTGTCCGGTATAAGCTCCCGCAGTAAGAATTTCGAGTGTGGCAAACAACTGTGAGAAGCCGACTATACGCAGATAGGCACTGCCTATTTCTATGGTGGCAGCCTCCTTCACGAAAAACGACAGTAGGATTTCCGGGAAAGCTAAAAATATGAATGTGGCAGGTATGGAAATACAGTATCCAAGCCTGATGCTTGTACGATAGCACTTCCTTATCATATCCGTATTCCTCTCCCCGTAATATTGCCCTATAAGTATGGAGGTTGCCTGCATCAGACCGTTCATAAGAAGAAACGAAAGCGACTCTATCTGAAGCCCCAGTTTCTGTGCGGCTATTGCATCTGTTCCCCATATACTTACGATACGCCCGATGGCTATGCCGATAAGCGAGAACAGAATACGCTGCATGGCAGGTGCTGTGCCTATTCCAAGTATTTTCCTGAGAAACTTGCGGGGTACCGCTTTTATACTCAATGTGAGTTCAAGCCTGTGTCTGAGAAGATATATCGCATACATCATGGCACATCCCTGTGAAAGTGCCGTAGCCCATGCCGCACCTTCCACTCCCAGTCCGAAATAAAATATGAACAGAGGGTCAAGAATGATATTGACGATATTCCCGTAAAGTACCGCCCTGAACGAGAACTGTGTCTTTCCGTGTGCGTCTATAATGGCGGTAAACAGAAGGTTCATAAACATGATAAGAACAGTGATACTGCTTATCCTCAGATAGTTCTGAGCCATTGTGTTTACTTCCGGTCTTTCGATATTGAAAAGGGATATAAGAGGTTCCGCCAGCATAAAGATGAACAGGGCATAGAATATCCCCAACATGAATGTACTGCGTATTCCGCATGATATGAAGTGCCGTATCCTGTCCTTCTTTTCAGCCCCTATACTGTGTGATACCGATACCATAGTACCGATGGTTATCACGCTTATCAAAGACCAACCCAATTTGATATAAAATCCGGCCGTTCCGACAGCCGCAACTTCTCCGCTTCCCAATTTCCCGACCCAGAACATATCTGTAATATCGTATGAAATCTGAAGACAGGATGATAATATGATAGGGATTGCTATTCTCAATAGTGATTTTCTTTTTTCTCTTTTTGCCGATGTCTGTTCCATATTTTTAATTTTATATCGTAAAAATACGATACATTATGTCAATAAAAAACTCTTAATCAAATCATAAGAGTTCTGAAAACAGTTTCTTTGCCAAAAGCAGGTTTTCACGGTTAATACGATAGCAAACCTTCGGTGGAGCTATCTCACCATCTATCAGACCTACATCTTTCAGCACCTTCAAATGCTGTGATATGGTAGACTGTGCGATTGGCAGTTCCGTTGTCAAGTCCCCACAATAACAACAGGCATTGTGGTTAGCCAACAACCTTACGATTGCTATTCGTGCCGGGTGGCTCAGAGCTTTTGCAAAACGGGCTGCCAAAATATCTTTTTCCTCAAATTCTTCAGCTTTACTGAATGCCATAATATTTTCATTGTTTTATATCGCAAATATACGATATGTTTTTTATCAACCAACCCCCAGATATAAATTTTATGTATTTTTTAATGTGCAGACGCACGAAGCCCCGCAAGTTACCCCGCCGGAGGCTTTTTCTGTTTATTAATTACTGGGCAATATAGAAATCAATCCCTGTACTTCTCATAAATCCGCTTCCTGTGTCTTTCTTTACAAAGTAATAAGAGGGGAAAAGAAACAAAAAAGGATTTTTTATGGAGGCGACTAGTTCTCTGATGACATAGATGGGAATTTATAGTATTAAATTATACTTACATTTTGCTGTAATATTGATAATTAATAGATAAATATTGTAGCTCAAGCCTAATACTTCAATCTACGATTTGTATTAGAGGGTCTGAGAAAACCTTGTAGTACAGATATGGATATGCCGTTTTTTTTGTAGTGTAAACTAAACTGTGTCAAGTTATATTTCGGAGTCGTTGGGGGACCACCAATATCCCAAAACGGCTCCGCTAAGTTATCAATATCGTCAAAGAACCCCAAACAAAAGAGGTTGGCAGGCCAAGATCCTAAACCTGTCCGGGAACAGGATAGCCAGTTGCTGGAGACTGTAAACTAAAGTGTGTCTGTAAACTTAATAATTTCTTTTCCCTTTACTTGACACACTTTAGTTTACAGTCTCGTTTTTTCTTCTATTCAAAAATTAATTACCTTCTCATCGAAAATCCTCTTTTCTGCTGTTGATCATAATTTCCTTTCACCACATTGTCAACCTCCCGTCTGGCTTTGATTTGCTCCCGGTTGTCAAATTCACCCTTTTGTCTGGCTGTGAAGTATAGGAAATCCCCTGCCGCCTGATGTGATTGTCTGTCATCTCCGAACAGGTTAAGGGCGTTCTTGATGTCAGATACCTGTTCCGTATCAAAACGAGGCTTGTAATAATCACGGGCGAAACGGATGATACTGTGTACCGCCTTACGGAAGATGTCGCTCGTTTTGAGCAGCAGGAAACTGAGACAGCCGATGATATGGCCTTGCCATGCAATCCAGTTTCTAAGCCTTGTGGTTTCCTGTGCATGTTCCGTTTCCTTGCGATTCAGTTCGGATCGGTGTTTGGCCTCCAGTTGCATCAGCTCACGGCTGTAGTCGTTCTGTATGGTCTGGATTCTGTCCTGCAACTGCTCGATAGTTTCCTCGTGCGTGGAAATCTCACAGCGCAAATCCTCTATTTCATTTTTCAGGGCTTTCGATTTTCCGGTAGCCCAGCCGACAGCAGCGTTCAGAAGCTCGCTTCCTTTTTCCTTGTTCAGTCTGGAGCGTTTCTCGCTGATAGCCCTGTCAAGGTCTTCACTCTGCCGTTCCTTTTCATTTGCCTTTTCGATAAGGGCGTTGGTAATGCTTTCCGTTTCCTGCATCTTTTTGTTCGCCATTTCCAGCTGATGTTCCCGGTATTGCCTCGTGGCATCAAGCCGCTTCATTTCCTCCTTCTGCTTCCCAATGATAAAGTCGTTACGTTCCAGATGTTCCTTGCCTGTAACAGCCTTTGACTGCCCACGCTCCATCAGGAGTATATCGGACGCCAGATTCTGCATTTCGGTCATATCCTCATCATTGAGTTTGTGGCTCTTGCCTGTGTCATGGTTCATCCAGTCAAAAACGATATGGGCATGGTAATTCGGTTTGAACCATCTTTCGCCGACTTTGAAACTCTCCCTGTCTTCCGCTTCCGGCTGACCGCTAAGCCAATGTCCCTCGTCCTTGTGCAGGAAGATCTGGAGGGGAGTGATGCCCCAGCGTCTCCGGCACTCCTCGCCAAACTTGCGAACATCTGCCAGTGTCGTGTCCGGTCTGATGAGCAACACGCCCTCACGGATTGGCGAGCATCCAGCCACCTTGGTAATTTTCCCGTTCTTGCCTTTGCGTTCACGCTCCTTCTCCTGCATCGCACGGCCTGTCTTTTCCTTGACCATCCGCTTGATGTAGTCATAGTGCGCCTGCAGATCGGGATTACCGAAGCCCGGGTTTATCCACTGCTCGTTACCGGCAGTCAGTTCGGGCACGATGTAGATTTGAGACTTGCCGATATTGCGCATGTACTCGGCAGTTCTCCGGTTATGAGCCCCACTTGATGTGACTCTGCAGGGCTTGATATGTATGCTTGATTTTGTTGCCATATTCTTAAATTTTGATTCTGGTTGTCTGACTAAAGTTGTTAGCTGATGTCCGCTCATAGCCGCACAGGGTTCTTAGGGGTGTAACCCATAAGCGGAGATTGCAAAGAGAGGGTCACTCTTTGCTCGGGGTTCTCAGGGGAGAAACGCCCTGAGTGGGTTCTTAGGGTAAAGCCCTAATCCCCTCGGGAGAGCCCACAACTACGTAAGCGAAGCGTGTAGTTATAGTGGGCTATAACCGGAAGCCTTTCGGTTTCTTGGATAGCGTGTCATTTCTCTTTCTGACGGATTGCATTTGTTCTTTTCCATCAGCCATGCGCTTCTGCAAATACTCGTTCAGGTCTTTGCATCCGCAGTAGATTTGGGAAGCGTCCCGTATATGCCGGGTGCTGTCGTATTCCTTGCGGATTTGCTGCAAGGCTTCCATTCCTGCACGGTCATTGTCAAGAAAGCAGTGGATGCGCTCATAACTTCCCAATGGGTAGAGTGCCTTGGAAACATTGGTGACAGAGTTCAGCACCATGTAATCCTGCCTGTCGAAATCGGGGTATTGCGGACAGCTTTCAAGCCGCAGGGTAAGAAAGGAAAGGTAGTCCATAAATCCCTCAAAAACGTAACATGCACTCCTTGGCTTTCCTGACTGTCTGATATGGGATATTTCTTTTGGTGCGATACATCCCTTGAAATATCGGTTGCGGATTTCATAACCTCCAGATATGTTTGGAAAGGCTATGGCGAAATACCGTTTGCCGTTGTGGGTGAAACGGGCTTCTTTACATTCTCTTTTCGCCAGTGCCGTGTTTATCCCTCTTTCCTGTAGATAGGCAAGCAGGGCAGGAGAAGTCAACTGTACAATGTCCAACTCCTGAAAACTCGGTTCGGAAAATGACTGCTTGCCAAAAGAGAAAGACACGGGATGTATGTGTGGTGTCTGTTCCTCGATTTTCTGTAGAAGATAAGGTACATAGTCGGAACAGTAAAGTTCCTGTGCCAGTGCAATGATATTTCCACCTTTACCAATTGCAAAATCATACCATTGGTTGCGCTCGATATTCACTTTGAACGAGGGCTCTGTCTCTTCCCGTAACGGGGATTTATACCACAGGTTGATACCTTGCTGCTTGACGGGAGAATGTCCCAAACTGTACAGAAAATCCGCTATCCTGATTTGTTTTGCTGTTTGTATATCCATAATAAGATGAGTGTTTGAATAATGGTTGGAATATTTATTTCTCTTTTCGCCCGTACCTTTTTATGAAGTACGGTCTGTATAATCACTTCACTTTATTTTCGTATATATAGAATACGGTAATAAAGTGAAGCGGTTTTACATTCTCTGCAACCGCTTCGCTTTATCCTTAATATATAGACCTGCCGAATAAAGTGAAGTGATTACAAGTTAGACGGTCTAATAGTGAAAGTCCGGCTTGAACGTGTATTTCCTGCCGTTCTCCTGTACTATCATCCGTTTGTTCCGGAGCATGATGATAAGTGATACCGCCTTTTGATGGTTCAGTTTTACACCTACCGACATATATGCCTTGACTAAGGCGGTTTCCAGATCCTTGTAGCCGTATTCCTCTTTTAGCCCGAAAGCCGCTTCCAGTGCTATGCGGTGCTGTTGTTCGGTAATATGCCTGTAAGGGTCGAACTTTTCCTCTTCCGGTCTTCCCGGTTTCTTCGCTTCGGGTCTGTACCCCTCTATGAGTTCAGGCAATGCATTGTCGTTGATACGGAAAGCGAAAGGCTCGAAATCCATTGCACGGATGTGCATGGCTGAAACATTGCTTATATCCCCGTTGCTCTTGTCCTTTTCCACCAGCAGAACGGTTTCCGCCTTGTTGTTCAGCTCCGTACCGATATGCCCTCTTGCGTTTTCATCGCCTTTGTTCTGGTGGAGTATCGTATGGATGTGTATCTGCCTGTCATCCGTCCACTGCATCAGTTTGGATATGATGCGTGTCGATTCTCCCGGACTGTTGATGTCATATACCATATCACGGATGCCGTCTATGATTACAAGCCCTATGTCCGGTGTATTATAGATAGCCTGTTCGACAATCCTGATGCGCTGCTCGGGCGTGTATTTCCTCAAAGCGAGAAACTCCAGATGTTCATTGTCCCTGTCATCAGGAAGACCGGCCAGCCGTAAAATACGTTTCATGACTTTCAGACAGTGATAATGGCTTTGTTCTGTGTCCACATAAAGAATCTTCCTTTTATCTTCCGGAAGTTCTGCCACATACCGCAGTACCGTACCGTTTTTCAATGCGGCGGCTACGATAGCCGATACATTGAAAGTCTTTTTACTCTTGGCTTTGCCGATGGATGCACTGAAATTGCCCAGTGTACCAATGACCGAACCTTGCACTTTTAGAATCTCAGGTGCTTTCTCGTAGATTTTCGACAGGCTCAGGCGTGAAGCTTGCCAAAGGATTATTGCCTGTTCTGCCGAAATCTCCTTTATTTCTTTCATATAGTCCATAAGCATACCTCCCATTATTTCCGTCCTCCTGTTTTCTTCCCGGCAAGCTCAAGAGCCAATTCCGCATCTACGATAATCTTGCGCCCTATCTGGGTAATCGCCTTGTCTATCTTTCCGCTTTTCTTTATGCGGTTGGCGGTAGGCAGGCTGCACCCGAACAGCTTGGCTATGCCGAGTATTCCGTACACATACTTCCTGCCTGTGTCCGTTACGGGCTGCGGCTGCGCTTCCGGCTGACCGGATGCGTGCCTGCTTAACATGATGAACTCTTCGCCTGTCATCTGCCAGACGGGTTTGGATAATAATTCTTGGATATTTGTCATAGTCCAATCTAATTAGTCGTTAAACAATCAGCCCTGCGCACTGGCTGTTATTTCTGTTCTCGAACGATGCAAAATTAGATATGGATACGGGTGGTAAGGATGGGGATGATATAATCTGAATTTCGTTGTATCTTATTGAATATCAGAAAATAAAAATACCACTCAAAAATTAATTTGAGTGGTAAAAGTGGAACTTTCGTAAAGTATCAGGATATATCACGGATTATCTGAATATATGTTCCATTTCCTTGGCGAAATTTTGGTTGCTGTCACTGGGGAAATCTGAAACAGGCTCCTTGTACTTGGATTTGTAGTAGCTGTCGTCAATATCCAGCAGTTTCAGTATTCTGTCTTTCCATTTGTCCCTGTCCTGTTTGGAGAGTTTCTCGCTCATCAGGAATATCAGATAGCATACACGTATTTTCTCTCTCGGTTTTATTTTCAGCTTACAGTTGCAGGGGTGAAGATTCATATTGGCATAGAAATCCAGTGCGGAAATTTCTTCGAACTGTTCTCCTATGCACACCTCATGAATGAGCGAAAGTAATTTCATGCTGAAATATTCCTGTTGTTCTTCTGTCGTTTCCTGCTGACTGATTGGCTCGCTTGATTTATTCTCTTGCTTTCCGTCAGGAATGTATTTCTTCAATATATCCAGAAAAAGGCAGCTTTGACGGTATATGTCCGCACAACAGTTCTTCATGTATTGGAATGCCTCTGTTCTTGCAGCCTTTTGCTGATCATAGAGTTTGTTCAGTTTGGCTTTTTCCCTGTCATATTCAGCCTTGCAGCGTTCATATTCTTTCTCTGCCTGTTTTTCCTCTTCGGCTGTATGCTCCCTGTAACCAATGGAATCATACCTGTTGTTGGCTTCATTCAGCGGCTTGCTCAGACTTCTTGTAACATCCAGCTGGGCTTCAATTTCCTGAGAATACCTTTCCATGTGCTGATAGCAAGCATGTTCTATGGCTCTGTCACTTAACGGGCGTATCTCATAAGCCTGTATGCTCTTTTCTATTTCAGTTTTCAGGCTGTTGAGTATCAAGGTGTATTGCTCTTTTTGCTTGTCAAGCACCAGTTCAAGGATAGCGGCTTCAAAGGATTTCATGTCATTATACTCCTGATAGAAATCCGATATGAATTTCTGCCTGTCAAAAGAAAAAGCGTAATTATCTATATAGTCTCTGTATATTCTGTTGAGTTCTCCATATTGGGGAATCATCGTCTGTATCTTTCCTGCCATATACTTTATATTATGGGTTCTTGTCCTTGTCAAGGAATAAGGTCAGTTCTTCTTCCACTTCTTCTATACTCGGTAGAGCAGATTTCAGATTTTCGGGTACTGCCTTGCTCAATTGATAGTCGCTGATACCTATCGGCTGGTCATATCCAGCCAAGGCATATTGTGCCACGACCTCATCCTTACCCCTGCACAGCAAAAGACCGATGGTCTTGTTATCATTTTCTCCCCTCAGTTTATCATCTACAACATTGATATAGAAATTTAACTGCCCTGCATATTCCGGTTTGAATGGCGTTGCTTTCAATTCCACGACAACATAGGCGTGGAGCTTGATATTATATAGGATCAGGTCGGCGAAAAAGTCACTGTCCCCAATCTGGAAATGTTTTTGTCTGGCAACAAAAGCAAAGCCGTTACCCATTTCCAGCAAGTAACGGGTTACATGCTTTACCAACTGTTCTTCTATATCCCTTTCGTCAGCCTTTTCCTTTGCTCCTGCCAAGTCAAAGATATACGGGTCTTTTAACAGATAATTGGCAAGATCGCTTTGAGGTGCCGGAAGTGTGGCAGTGAAGTTGTTTACCTTGTTACTCTTGATTTGTCTGTCATACAGATTGCTTTCAATCTGCATTTTCAACACATTACTGCTCCAGCCCATTTCTACCGATTGTTTCATGTACCAGTATCTTACACCCAATAGAAGCGGATTATTGAGTATGACCACATGGCTTGCCCAATTTATCCTTGCAACAGGTGATGATAGGAATATTCTTTCCATATCTTCAATTGCTATTTGGCAAATTCTGGATATTGTTCCGGTAACATCCGGAATTTGTGCAAGAGGTTCTTGCATAATTGTAGTTTCCTTATTGTCTGCCGGTTGTATTTGCGCAAGAGGCTCTTGCGTAAATACAGTATTGTTTAACTCCTGGACTGATTCTGTAATATTCTGTACACTTGTGATAGTGGACTTTGTATCCGTTTCTATGAGTTTCCTCAATACACTTAAAGGATAAGCCTTTGCAAACTGACACATATAGGATAAATTTCTGACAGAATATCCTTTCTTCTCAGGATAGTTGAAGCGGATAGCCTGAGCCAATTTATTGATAATTTTTCCTCCCCAGCCATATAAGTTCTGCTGATACAGGATATAGTTACCCATCTTCCAATAATGGAACAACATCTGGGCATTGGCAGCTGTAATGAGACGGACTTGCGCCTGTTCTATTTCCGAACCGACAGCATGGACAAAAGCGTCAAAATTCCTTTTGTCTATATTATGATTATTGTCACTTTCCATATTAATAAGTCTTGTCTGACAAAGATAACTTTAATAAATGATAATCTATGAAACTGACTGATACTTTTATAGTTGGTTAAACTTGTTCATTGCATTAGCCTTAATATCATCGGCTATATCAATGTAAGGTTTCATGGCTTTGTAATCACTGTGCCCTGTCCATTTCATTACAACCTGTGCAGGAATACCTAGAGCCAGCGCATTACAGATGAATGTCCTTCTTCCTGCATGCGTGCTGAGCAATGCGTATTTCGGTGTAACTTCATCTATACGTTCATTTCCTTTGTAGTAGGTTTCACGTATAGGTTCGTTAATTTCTGCCAGTTCTCCCAGTTCTTTCAGATAATCATTCATTTTCTGATTGCTGATAACAGGCAATGCCATGTGGTTTTCAAAATGGATGTCCTTGTATTTTTCAAGTATGGCTTTACTGTACTTGTTCAGCTCAATACTCAGACTGTCTGCCGTTTTAACGGTGGTGACTTCTATATGGTCGGACTTGACATCACTTCTCTTTAGGTTACGAACATCTGAATAACGCAGACTGGTAAAGCAACAGAACAGGAAAACATCCCGGACACGTTCCAGATACTGCTTGTCCTTGGGTATCTGATAGTCTTTCAGTCTGTTCAACTCTTCCCATGTCAGAAAGATTACTTTCTTGGGGGTGGTTTTCAATTTCGGTTTGAACGTATCGTATGCTATATTCTGGTGATAGTCTTTCTTGAAGCTCCATCGCAAGAACCATTTGAGGAATCCCATTTGTTTACCGATGGTACTGTTTCTCATATCTTTCTTGTCACGCAGGAAATTGACATATTCGTTCAGTCCGAACTCATTGAAATATTCAAAGGTTAAATCTTCCTTGAAGTTTTTAAGGTGATTTTTTACGGCTGCAAACTTTTCGTATGTGGATTCAGTCCAGTTATTCTGATTGCCGCATTCTTTTACAAATTCATCGAATATCTCCCAAAAACTTATCTTTACGTCTTCCTGGTCTTCACTTGTATCTTTCATTCGCAGGTTGAATGCGTCCTTTAATTGTTGGGTAGTGGGCATGGCTTCCTGTACCTCAAATTCTTTGAATACGTTTTGAATTTCGGTATAGTATTTCAGCAGATCGGCATTGATTTCAGATGCACTTTGCTTTAATTTGTTGGTACACCCGTTCTTCACTCGCTGCTTGTCAGCATCCCACTTGGCTACATCAATGCGGTAACCCGTTGTAAACTCAATGCGCTGGCTTGCGTATATGACACGCATACGGATGGGGACATTCTCCACGATTGGCACACCGTTCTTTTTCCGGCTTTCCAATGCAAAAATGATGTTTCGTTTGATATTCATAATTGGGTGCGTTTGAAATTCTACACCCCAATATACACCCAATATTTGGAATAGCAAAAGATATTCAGAAAGATTTGGATTTACTATGCACTTCAAACAATATTTGATTATCAATAATTTGCATTTTTATGATATTTCTTGAATGTATAGGTTCGAGAGCCTCCCTCTCCGCAGACAACCTTAACTATTAAGGTTTTACACGCAAGGCACCCAAAAAGGAACCCATTTTTAAGGCCCTTTTGGGTGCTTTCCTTTTATCTCCGCTAAAACAATTTGCGGAAGAAGGCGGCTACAGCCGTAAATACCTTCGTCTTCCGAAGAAAGAAAAAGGCAACCGCCAATAGTACCAAAATCCCGAAAATGTAACGCCACCTGTACGGGTCGGCCGCCGGCTTCTCGGTAATATCGGTTTCCTTATCGGTGTCCGTGTTCACTTCTTCCGTTTTGGTCGTTTCCGTCTTCTGTTCTTCCTGCGTTACCCCGGTAGCTTCGGCCTTCTGTTTTACCGTGAAGGTTTCGATACTCTTAATAGCTCCCTGCCTTCCGGTATCGGGCGGCTGCTTCTCTTTCGGTTCCTTCGGCCGGTTCTTGGGCGTGTCTGCAACCGGATTAGACGGGCCGCCCGCCTGCATAGTGTCCGGCTTTGCCTGCCGGGTATCGGGTTTCGGCGGGAAAAACTCGATTTTCGTATAGGTTACTTCTACGCCTTCGGTTTTCGTATTGTCTACCGTCCGGCGAAATTCGGCCGCCGTCGTTTCGTTCCGCTTTTCTTCGGTCTTAGCCGTTTCCTTCGTGCTGCCGGCCAACTTTCGCGGCGTGGAACACCCGATAAAAGAAACGGCCGCAATCCCCCAAAGAATAGCTATAAAGGTTCTTGTTTTCATACGATTTCGATAGTGATTTTTTCTTTCCGGGCTATTGCGGCCTTACACCGCTTTGTAAGTTCAAGTTCGTAAGGCGTGGAATTGATAACCCGCCCCTTTACCTTGTTTTCTCCGACCAAAATACAGCCGGAAGTGTCCTTACCGGTATTGCCACGATGAATTAGAATGCCGTCGAAATGCGGTACGTTCAAAAGGCGAGGAAGGTCGCGCCCGAAGCGCGGCGAACGGTTTACGGTTATTTCGTAGGTTCCGAACGGTATAGCCGTTTCGTTCTTTACCTTCTGTTCCCCATTGTCAAATTTGCCGTTTCGGTTGTCGTCCCGGTTCTTGTCTTCCAAGGTATCGCAAAAACGCACCCCGTCAATAAACAGCGTACCGATAGTATAGGTTTCGGCGAAGTATCGCCGTTTAAGCGTTAGTTTCATTGTCGCCCCCTTTCTCTTTTTCCTTTTTTAGATACTCGATAACCCCGGCTATAATCTCCTGTTCGTCCTTATGCTGGATGATTTGCGAAAGGATTTTAGCCGCATCCCCGATTTTGGCCCGCTCCTTGGCTTCGCTATTCTCGTAGATACTCTTTAATTCGATAAATCCCACGAACATAGCCCCGATAAACGTAAAAAACGGCAATACCGGTAAAGTGTGGTTCGTCTGCGGATTTAGCTGCGTAATAGCCAACATTTGCACCACGTCGATAGATGTAATTACGAGTATCATATTGAAATACCGGCTTATTTTGTCTACTGTCTTACGCAATCCGTACGAAGACCGATATTCCCCCCGTTGTTTGGCCTTTCGAATCCCGGCCCAAAGGTCAAGGAAGACCACGAACAAAACAAGCGCGTAAACGCAAGCTATAATAATAAGTTGCGGCCCGAAGGTCTGTAAGATATTTTCCATAGCTTAAATTCCCGCTGCCCCTACGTCGATACCGGCGGCGGCAAGGTCGGCCCGAACCATTGCTTTAACCGCAAGCACTTCTTTAAGGTAATTTTCGTATTCGGTTTTGTCCGCTTTGTCCGTCGATAGCCCAAGTACGAAAGCGTTGTACTTATTGATAAGGCTAAATTCTTCGGTTTCGTCCCGGCGGGAACGCAAAACGGCCTTTACGCATTTGTCGTAATCCGGCCGGCCCCATACTTCCACCGTGTCGTAATCGTACGCCTTCCTTGCGGCCGGTACCTGGTCGCCTTCTGCTTCGGCCATAGGTTCCGGCGTTACTTCCACTTCGGTAATATTGTAGTTGTAATGCCAACTGCCGTTGCCCAAGTCCTGCAAAATGGGCGGTCTATCGTTTGAATTTGATTTCATACTTCGATGTTTTAGAAAGTTTCTTAATCAAGTGTTTGCTATCGCAAGACTTCGCCCAACCCCACCAAGGGCAAATAGCCTGCTTAAAGTCCTTTTCGGATAATGGCCTTTTCCGTTTGTTCAGCTTCGCCAACCGCCGGCAAAAAGTCTTTTTAATGCCCTTTCGCATTCGGGTATGCGTGTGGAAAAATACATATCCTACGAAGTCGATACCGCGAGCCGCTACGGGGAAAACTTGCCAATTCCCTTTAACCTCTAATTTCAAATCCCCCAAATACGCCCTAATTTCGCCCATTAAGGAATGAAGGTAGGATTTATCCGAAGCAAGTATTACAATATCGTCCGCGTAGCGGAAGTAGTGCTTTACCCGCTTCTGTTCCTTTATCCAATGGTCGAAGTAGGTTAAATAGAGGTTAGCGAAATATTGGCTTAGGTAGTTTCCGATAGGTACGCCGTCCGCCGAATCTATAATTTCGTCAAGTAGGCGAAGTAGCCTTTTATCCTTCAACTTGCGGCGCAGAATGGATTTTAGCACGTCGTGGTTAATCGAAGGGTAGAACTTGCGAATATCCAATTTCAAACAAAACGTAGTACCTTCCGGGTCTTCCCGTAGGGCCTGTTTTACCTTCTTCGCGGCCGCATGAATCCCCCGGTTCTTAATGCAGCTATAAGTGTCCGCCGTGAAGGTCGAAACCCAAATAGGCTCTAAGACGTTCATTATAGCGTGGTGCAAAATACGGTCGGGAAAGTAAGGCAAGCGGTATATTTCCCGTTCTTTGGGTTCGTAAATAGTGAATACGTCGTACTTCGATGTATGGAAAGTACCGTTTAGCAAGGTTTCGCGCAACTTCAATAGGTTCACTTCCCGTTTTTTATCGTGTTCGATAACTCCGTACGTGCGTAACTTACCCTTACGGGCCTTTTCGTCCGCAAGCTGCAAGTTCTCGATAGAACAAACCTTCTCGTACAAGTTACCTATTCGCTTCATCGCACTACTTATTTGCTGATTCCTTAGGGAATGTTCGGGAAGTCCTACTAATACCCCTTAAATAGTTGTTGTTTTTTGCCAAGTGGCAAGGTTTTTACCCCGTTAAAATCTGCATAGCTGGGAGCTGACATTCGCATTCGTATTCGAAGCCGTGTTATTCGTATTCGCGTACGAAAAGCCGGCATTCGCGCTGTTATTCGCATTACCGCCGAAAAGCACGCCCCAAGGGTAAACCGCCTTTATTTTCACTCGAAATAATACCTTGTTCCCGAAGCCCGCATAGTTACTTTACGCGGGAAGGCGTTACGCTCCTTAATCTTCCCAAGGATATATTTAATTTCTTGCGAATTGGTAAAGAACTTCCGCGCGTCTTTATCCGGGTCTTCTTTATTGAACTTAATCTTAACCAAGAAGCGACCGGTTCCGAACTTCGTTTTAACGTCGTCCAAGAAGTCAATAACCCAAAAAGAAAGGTTAATTAACTTCTGCTGGGTTATTTCCGAACAATTGAAGTGCTTGTTATTCGCGTCCGGCTCAATCTGCAAGAAAGCTAAACTTCCGTCGTCCTGCCTGTTGTTTTCCATTTTTGCGAAAAATTGAACGGCGGGCATTCGTCCTAATTTGAGCTACTTCGAAAGCCCGCCGTAGTTAAACTTCTTTGTTAAATGCGTTCCGTTACGTGTCGTTTCAAGCGGGTAAAAAGCAAAGCCGGGAGCCGACATTCGCAGTCGCAGACGAAGCCGAGTAATTCGCAGACGCGCACGAAAAGCCGGCATACGCGCCGTTATTCGCATAACCGCCGAAAAGCACGCCCCTTTGTCCGGTATTGCTTACTACGTTCGTATAGAAGTAATCGGCGAAGTAAGTAGTAGAACTTGCGCCTACTGCTGTCGGCATATTTTCGCCGTACTCGCCAATCATCATAATTTTAACGTAACCTTCATTGCGGGGTAGCTCGCCGCGCTTCTCGTAATCGGTATAGTCGTTACTTTGAAACTTGGCCGGGTCGGTACATACGAAAAACTCACTAACGCCGCCCGCGTCCGCACTTTGAATATTGCACTTGCATCCGTCCGTCCAACTCCATACGTGCCCGAAAGGATTTTCCAAACCTCGGTAGCTGGGTACGCTAAGGGTTTGGCCGTCGGTTCCGTCGCTTTTCTTGTATGTGTAGTTTACTACGCCTGTCTTATTTCCCAACGGGTTGGTAACCCCGCAAGGAACCATAGGGTTATAACTGTTATAGCCGTCCCAATCGCTCATATTGGTAACGCCTTGGCTTAATCCGCCCTGCTTATATCCTTCGCTTGTAGGTTCCGCGTTATAGGCAAGTTGGCAATTAAAGTTAGCGTATTCGACGGCGTAAAGCCACCAGCAAGTTTTTTGTACTTCGTAAACGTCGCAATTCCAACCGGCCCCGTTCTTGCCGGCATTCCCCCGGTTCCGGGCATACTTCCGAAAGTTGGTAAGGCTGATAGATGTAGCCGGCATACCTAAAAGGCTTCTATATGTTCCGTCCCAACCGGCCGTATTGTTACCGCCACGGAAAGCCGTAGAAGTATTTACGACGCTTGCAAGTTTCGGCGTAGCCGATACGGTGCGGTCTACGGCCGCTTCGTAAGCCGAACGATAGGCAAGCTGCACCAAATGGAACCCCGGTAGCGCGTGTTCGGAAAGAAGGCACCGGAATTTAGTACCGTCTACTTCAAATTTGCGGTAGTGGGCTGGTATTTCTACCATTACTTGCCCGTCGGTGCCGTCAAGTTTGGCGGCGGCTCCCGTATCGCGCTTGGTGCTGTCGTTCGCGTGAAGGTAATAAGCTACCGTTCCGTTGTCGCGCAAGACACAACGGCGCATTTTACTTTGAATAGGCAGCGAAACGTGAAGTTCCGGGCGACCAATTCGGGTACAAGCCGAAGAAGCTACGTTAGAATCCCATTCTATACCGTAGTAGTAATCGTAGGGAAACGTCGGCTTCGTGTTTCCTACTCCAATCAATAAACCCATAGCCGTATAAGATTTAGTACCCCCAAACAAGGGTAGCGTTAATACTCGTTTGCTTAATCTCGCGGACTATTTCGGGGTTCCAACCTATTTCGAAGCGCGTAGCTACGAACTTGCCCGGCTCCATGCCCCAAAGGTTTACTTCAAGAACGACGGCGGTTTCTCCGTCGTTCTTAATGTTAAACGGCGTATCTTCCATTTTGAAGTTACCCGTACTTAGCCCTTCAATGGGGCCGATTGTTCCAATTTGGGCGGAAACCGTTTCGCCCCCTCTTGTTGTACTCATTTTGTCGAAATATTAAGTTACACAAAAATACCCCGTTGCGTATTATTATAATACGCTTGTTGGTAAAAAATTAAAAACTAACTTTCTGCCTTCGTAGAATAGCGAGTATGGTTTCGTAAAATCCAAGTTCCATAAATATTCACAAACTCCATTAACTCACCGGGAGATAATACCCCAACTTGGGTATAGGAAGATTTTGTACCCTTTACGACCGTACAGGGATATGATGATGAATTATATAACGCACAATTATACCCGTTATGGTCTTCGTTGGCCTCCATTAAAACCCCGAATTGTGCTCCGGCGGTCAAGGCCATGTAGCAATTTTCGGAAACTGCCAACACCGTAGTAAATTGCGAAGGCGGGCAGTTGGTTTTTGTATATATCGTTTTATACGACCCGCTCGTTTCAAAGTAATTGGAAACGCATCGTCCGTCCTTATATACTCGGAACTTGGCCCGGTTGCCCTCCATTGCAGAGGGCGTTTTCGCGGTAAAGTCGATTCCGGTATTGCGTTGATAGGTTTCGCCCGTTGTGGATAATGCGAAAATTTGCGCCCCTACGATATTCGTTACAGTTCCTACGACAGAGCCTTTATTGTCGAAACAATTATCCCCATTGCTCGGCGTCGCGCTTTGGGTGTAGATATGGGTATAGCTATTGCTTGTCCATCCGTAATACTCTACATTCCCTTGTTGCGCTCCTGCGAATATCAACGGATAATCGGATTCTCCGGTGGGATTATAACCGGCCATAGCAGCTGCTACATTCTGTTCCGTATCGCGTACACCTATAAATCCGGAAAGGGCTACACCGCCTTCTATTTCTGTTCTTGCATCCTTAAAAGCATCTCGCAAATATTCTATGTCGCTTTGTTCCAATTCAGCAACATCCTTTAATGTCCCGTCAGACGCACGAAATTTAATGTTCCCCCCAATCTCTCCGGCGTCTAAGTCGAAATAAGTTTGTCCGTCGCCACTTTGAATCCGCCCCGTAGCAAGGAAACGACCGTTAATTGTCGTTGCGCCATAAGTTAGGGCGATAAGACGCGCCGGCCGGTTCCCGTCGGTATCGGTTATCACGCTGCTAAGGCTCCCTATCAAGAAATAATAATATGTAGGGTCGCCGTCTACCGCTCGCTGTACTGTGTCGAAAACGATGTTTCCGGCCGTTCCTGTCTTTTGGCAACGGGCGTATATGTAATAGACCGTTCCGCTTACAAGGTTCGAAAAGGTGGCCGTATTTAGCTGCCAACTTTTTACGGTTTCCGCTATCGTATAGTGAACCAACGTACCGCCTACCACCTTTACCGTATTGGGATTCCCTTCGTAGTTCGGTTCAAAGCGGGTGTTCTGTAATACGAACTGCTGGGAACGTGCGCCGGTGGCTAACATGGTCGTTTCAATCGAAAGCGGCTTTATCTTCTCGCTGTAATAGTGTCCTTCGGGGTCGAAAACATTAGCTAATACTTCTTGGCTGGCTTTCCAATTGCGGCGGGCCTTCGACGGGTCGGCAAGGTCGTTTATCTCTATAACATTGTCGATTTTCTGCAAGTCTTCGATAACGCGGGTTATCGTCGTTTTGGTTACGCTGTCGCCCAAGGTTATATTATACTTGTATTCCCGCAGCAAATCGCGCGTAAAGGCCGTAATTCGTACCGATTTGTTTACGCCTATGTCTTCATCTTCCACTGGGATATAATCGCCGACGGCAAAAAGGTTTACTACGGTCAGTTCGCCGGCGAACTGACGTATAAAATTTTCGTCGATACTTAACCCGTACTGTACTTGCGGCTGGCTGTATTCGGTTATTGCCTTGTTGCCTTCCGCAAGGAGTTTGTTTTCCGCGTCGGTCTTGTAAGTGTCCGGCAAATTTATATCCGTGAAGAAATACTTATCGCCTACGCCGAACTGAAACGCCGCACTTGTTTCGCTGGGGAACTTCATGCCGTTTTCGTCCGTGAACGGTACTACCTGTATTTCCTTCGTCGCGTGGTCGTACTTGTGTATGTCAAATTCATAGCCGGCCAAGTTTCCGGTAGTGAACTTTACCTTTGCAGTAGCTCCGTCGATAAGCCACTTTGTATTACCCGCGCTATCCTTTTCGTTAAGGTCGAAGTTCATAGTAGCGTCCTTAAAAGCATAATACGCGCTTCCGGCGGCTGTTACTTCGCCGTAGCGTTCGGGTCTGATGTCGTCGAATATCTTTGTATTCTCCTTCAACCCGTAAGCCGCAATAGCGGCCGCGTCCTCGATGTAGGAAGCGTTTTTAGCTTTGCCCGGAAGACAAAGACGGGTATAACGGTATTTGTCCCCAAGGTTGCTACTACCGCCGTAGACGTATAGCCGGGTAACTACGTTCTTGGAATTGATGTTTTGGCGCGTTAATTCGTAAAGCCCGCCGGTACGTCCGTACCGGAAGGTATAGGGGAAGTTTACCCCGGCCGTTTTGATATTGAGCGTACGAACGCCGTTAGCTTGGGTAATCTCAAATTCGGTGCTGTACTGTTCGCAAAGGTCTTGCAACACTTCCAAACAATTCTTTTCCGTATAGGTAAGCGTTTTATACTCCGTATTGGCCGGATAAACGCCTAACACCCATTTACCCGGATATACGCGGGTAAGGTTCCCGATAAGAATACCTAAGAAGTCTTCTAAATCGCCCGTAAAGCTATCTAATACGGTATCGTCCGGTAACAAAAATTGCACGTCGATTAACTCGTACTGTACGCCTTCGAAAGTAAGGGTATATTCGAAATTCCGGTTTCCGGTCTTCTTAATGCCCGGAAGCTGGTTAAGGGTATAAGTCTTCCCGTAAACGTCTATTTGGTCGCCCAAGTGGAAGGTTAAGGGCGTGGCACTTTTTACGGTTATCGCCACCGTATCCGCCCCTAACAGCGTAATACTTTGTTCGGCCTTGGTAACTCCGGACTTACGCGCCCGCGAAGTCAATAGGGCCGTAGTCCCGTCCGGGTGTCTTACTATAATTTGTTCCATACGATAATACCGTTAGTAGTGAAACTTTCTATTTCTTCGATAACTCCGGCGACAATGGCGTAAAAAATTCCGTCGGTCGTGTATTCGTGACTCGCTGTTACGTCGGTTCCGTAAACGTCGTTCGTTTGGGTTCCGTCGCCCCAAAAGATAGTAACCGCCTTCTTGCTGGTTAGGGTAATCGTTAGCGTTTTCGTATCATTGCTTAAACGCTGGTGCCGTACGATACGCTTTACCGGGTCGGGTTCCTTCAATTTCAAGGTAAAGGTTCCTACCATAAGGTCGTCGTTCCAACGTTTGTTAATGGCTACCCCGTTCTCGTTATAGACTTCGTAAAGCAACGGTTTCGTAGGGTGTATATCTACCATAAGCCGCTGGGTGTTGGGCCGGTTGAATACGTCCAAGAAGTCGTTTAGCTTCGTAACAAAGTCTACCTTCCCGTTCGCTTTCATAAAGCAATTAAGGGCTATTTCGCGGGGTTGCAGTATCTTGTTTTCAAGGTCTACTATCTCCCCGTGATAATCCGGCCAATCAACGGAAACCGGGGTTTTCATTTTGGGACGGTCAAGAAGGCCGTTACTTTCGCTTACATAAATATCCCAAGCCTTAAAATCGGTTCCGTCTATACTGTAAGCCAATTGCGCCACCGTAGCAATACTTTCGGTAATTTCTTCCTGCGGCAAGGCGGTATTATATACCTTAACTTCGTCGATACAACCGTACCCGTTGGCGGTCGTATAGATGTCTTGCAGGATAGCGAAACCGGTAGGCTGGGCGGGTAGCGTAATGGTCTGCACCAATGCCGTATCAAGGTAAATGCGGATTGTTAGGCCCTCTTTGACGATAGCCCAATAGCCCCAAGTATCGGCCGCAAGGTTAAACCACGCTTCCGTATAACCTTCTATGGCTTCCCAGCGGGCAAAGAATCCGATACGCTTACCTGTAAAGCCGTCCGGGAAGGCTGAACGCTTCAACCAGGCAAGCAGGGTAAAGTTCCCGGTAAGGGGAATTACGTTTTTGTCTATATCGCAATGCCCGTTACCGTCGAACTTTATACAATTGCCTTGCTTTCCGCCGGTAAAATCTGCTTCTACTACCGTACCGTCCGCCCGTGTCTTGCTGTAATCGTAAGCAATGGTAGAACCGGCCGCTTCATCGAAGGGCATATTTAGGATAATGTTACTTTCGTCTGCCATATCAATACGTTTTAGTCGTTTTTCGAATAACTTTTATTATCGCGTTACCTTCGCCGTCGCCGGTGGTAGTCGTCAAGTTCCCGCCGTAGTGGTTTACGCAAATCTTCGCGTTATCCCGTGCTTCTACTTCTACGGTGGTATCGTCGAATACGTCTACCATTACGAAGGAATTACCGGTAGCAAGAACCTTTAACCGGCTTTGGTGCTTTGCGAATACCTGCCCTACGTTCCAACCGTCGTAAGTGGCGGTACCCTCGCAACGGCCAAGGGCTACTACGTGCCGGAAGTTTCCTGCCGTAATAGCTTGGTCGAGGAACACGCCGTAGGCTTCGCAAGTACCTACGAAGTGCTGGCGTATAAATTCGTTGCTGGGGTACTCGTTGCTTAGGCAAAAGTCGATACCTTCAAGGTACATTTTAATAAGTTCGTCTTTCCCTTTGGTATCTATAAGGCGGCCGTACCATTCTTCGCAAATGCCTTTCTTTTTGGCGTCGCGGGCCAATCGTTTATTTACTTCCATATCGCTACATTGTTATTCCTTGCGCCCGTAACGGGTCGGACGCGCTTCCCGAAGTATTCTTTTCTATCTGTTCAAGGTGCCGGTTCGATACGCTTAATTTGCCGTCGATGTTGGCAAGGTGTATAAGCTGCTGGCGCAAGATTTCTATTTCCTGCACTTGGTTTACACGTACGGCGTTCGTTTGTCCGGCCAATAAATCTATACTTTCTTGGCTGGCTCCCTTAATTGCACCGGATAGGCTCGTAGTAGGGTCGCCGTTATCGTCCAAGTCCTTAAACAAATCTTCGTACAACTTCAAGGCTTCGGCGTACCCTTGGGCTATTGATTTTACTCTATCCTTAAACCGTTGCTGTTCTTCCGGGGTCAAGCCGTCGAAGGAACCGCCGCCTTCATCGTTAAAACCCATATCGCGCTGCAACTGCTTTACGGCATTTTGTAGCTGCTGTTCGAGGAATTGTTTTTTTAAGGCGTTCTTTACGGCATTACCTAATACCTGGTTCGTAACCTTTTCAATCGCGCTTTTTACTTTGTCGCTGTTGAAGCCGTCGGAGTAGGCTTCGGCTATCGCGTCGGACAATTGCGTAGCCAAGTCCTTTGCCGAAGTCTGCGTTACGCTTTCCGTAATTTCGGCTATGGTGTCTTCGATTTGGCGGCCTAATTCTTCGTACTGCTCCTTATATTGGTTTACCTTACCACTATCGGTTTTTTTCTTGCTTTCTTCCGCTTCCCACATAGCCCGCAAGTGCGCGCGTTGTTCGCGCATATTGTTAATAAGGGCCTTTTGGTTATCGTAAACCGATTCGCCTAACGCCTTATCTACGGCGTGTTCAAGTGCTTTGTAGGCGCGTTCCAATTCTTCGACGGCAGCAGCGTGTTTCTTAATGGCTCGTTCGGCCTTACGGTCGCGGGAGTTGAACAGGTCAAAGACGGAAGTTAGCATACCTACGGCTCCCTGTATCATTTGGGCCGGGTTCATAGTTGCGTACCCCTGTGCCATTTGCCCTATTCCGTCCACAATTCCGCCTACGTCCCCTAAAATAGCTTGGGTTTCGTCGTCCATAGAACCTCCCATTTTCTCAATAGCACCCGTAACCGCGTCGAACGAACCTTTTACCAAATCGGCCGTAGCCCCTACGCCTTTGAATACTTCGGATAGGTTCGCTTTACTTGCGTCCTTCTTATAGTCCTTCAAAGCCGTAGAAAGGGCCTTAAACGGGTTGCGGGTCTGTATTTCGTCCTTGGCTTCCCGCAACTTGCTTAAAACTACGTCTAAGTCTTGCGGGTTAAGTTCTACGCCTAATTGGGCCTTTTGCGCTTCGATTTTATCTATAAGGGCCTGTATTTGCGCCGTAGTAAGGTCGTCGAGGTTCCCGAAAAGTTGCTCCCAAGCCCCGGAATCGGTCAATTCCTGCAACGCTGCGGACGAAAGGGCCTTATTCTTGGCTTCCTGCAATTTCGCTACTAATTCTTCGTTATTCTGCTGGGTTGCCAATGCTATTTTTTCGTCGTATTGCGCGGAAATATCGGCGCATTTTTGCTGATATGTTTTGTATTCCTCTACCAATGCGTCGTAGTCTTCGTTCCCCGAACTTTTTGCGTATTTTTTGCGCTCTTTCTCCAAATTCGCCAAGGCTTCCAAGGCTATACGGCGTTCGTCGTCCGTCTTGGCCTTCGCCAATTGCTCGTTAAGAAGGCGGCTATTTTCGGCGTAGTTGGCTTCAAAGGTTATCTTCTTACCCAAATAGTCCGCATATTCGGATAATAGGGCTTTTGTCCGGTCTTTGGCCTTTTGCTCTACGTCTTCCTGCTGCTTCTTAATAATGTCGCTTTTACCTTTGTCAAGGTCGGAACCGTCCCCGGTCAAAGCCTTACGCTTTTCTTCCAAGATATTAACCATTTCCAAAATGGAACGTGCCCCGGAAAGTTGTTCTTTAAGCTCCTTTTCGAATCCGGCTAAAACGGTTTCCTTCGTTTCGTTGGCTATGGCGTTATTTAGCTTCTGCAATTCTTCGGCTTGTGTCTTTGTGGCCGTTCCGCTTCCGATAGCCTTAATAAGCTGGTCGCGCTGCTTCTGTAAATAATCCAAATAGCTACTTCCTTCTTTCAGCAACCCGGCGAACTCGGCTTTTGCGGCATTGCGTACTACTTCGTCTTTGGAATTTACCCAATTGTAATACTCCGTATATTTCTTTTTCCGGGCTTCCAATTGTTCCGTAAACGGGTCTTTTTGCGTAGTCTTAGAAGACGTGCCGGATAAATCCATTTTTTTAAGTAACGCTTCCTGTTCTTTGATTTTCGCCAATAACTCGGCCCGCTCCTTATCGGTGGTAGCTTCCTTATACTTTGCACGCAACTTTGAAATAGTCTTTTCCAGAGCTTCTATACTGCCTTCCGCCACTTTATCCGCACCGCCCCCGATAGAATCCAAAATTTCGCGTTCTTTTGCGGTAAATTCTACTTGCTGGTTTATCAAGGCGTTATATTCCCGTTCCGCTTTCGCTACGGCATCTTCGGCCTTTTTCCAATCGCGGGATTTTTCAATTATAACGCCTTTACGCTCTACGCCGTAACCGTCCTTATATGTTCCCTTCTTCGATACATACGCTTTCGGAGTAGCTTCTAATTCCTGCTGGGCTTTTAATACTTCCTTGTATTTCTCTACGGCCAATTCCTGTACGGCTAACGCTTTGGCCCGTTCTAAGCAGGCTTCTATAAACTTCGACTTATTAGCTACTAACAAGTCTTCCGCTTCTTTAACCGTCTTAATGGAAAATCCCAAGTCCTCGAAGCGGTCTTTATTGTCTTCGATAAACTTGTTTTTAGCGGCCATATCGTTACCCAGCCGGTTCCATGCGGTGGAAAGCTCGGTAATTGCTGTAACCGGTTCGGCGGCAGCTTCTACCACTTTGTTATTAAATTCTTCTTGCGCCTTCTTTGCTTCCCGATTCTTGGATATGAATTTGGAAATTAAGGCTATCGCAGCGGTAATCGCTACTGAAAGGCCAAGGGTTAAGGTCGCCATTAACGCCTTTGCCGCTACGTTGGAAATACCCAAAGCCGTAGCAAACTTCGTTTCCGCTACGGTAAGTAATTCTTTCGCCTTGCGAACTAATACAAGCTGGGTATATGAATCCTTGTTTAAGGTTTTGGCTACCTGCTGTAAGCCTATGGTTATAGCCATAAGGGACTGAACTTTAACCATAATCTTTTGCAAGTTTTCATTTTCCCCGGCAAACAGTCCTACCGCACCCTGCGCGGCCGAAAAAGCCCCGCTTATACCGCCCATTACCTCTAATACGGTATTCATATTTTGGTAGTCGTCGGACATAATTTTAGCCTGCGTATTTGCGTCGGCCATAGCGTCCGCCAAACGGCCTAATTCCGCCTGCATAGCCCGGTATTCGTCCGTATTACGCTTCCCGTTCTGTTCCATTTCCGCAAGTGAATTTTTAAGGTTCATAACTTGCGTTCGTAACATGCCTTTCGCCTTCGCGTTTTGCTCTACCTTGGCCTTATTCTCGTTTAAGGTTTGTTCTTCTTTCTGTAAAGCGTCCGCCGTGTTCGCCACTTCCTGCAAAAGTGCTTTCCGCTGGGCTATTTCGTCTTTTATAGCCTGTTGTTTGGCCGTTAATGCCCTATATTCTTCGTCCCCCTTGGCGGTGCCTTTCATAAAGGCGGCCCCGGCCGCTTCGCCCAAGCGGGCGTACTCTTTTTCAAGGTCGGCGATTGCGTTACTATGGATTGCGGCCATAGTGTCTATATCCTTAAACGCCGCTTCAATTTGTGCGGCGGCTTCTCTGTACGCGGCTTCCATACGGTCGCCGCCTTCTACGGTTGCGTCCGTGAAACCCTGTACGCGCCTTTTGGTTTCGGCCAATGCGCTATTTATTTGCCCGTTATTCGCAATTATATCGAACTCCAAGGCACCGCCTTTTATATTCATCGGATAATGCTATTTATTTGTTGTAAAATACTTTCGGCGTTCTCGCTGGTTATCTTGGTTGTCGTGTTGCCCGCTGTATTGCCGTCTTCGTCGTCGGCCATGCGCGGCGCGTCGATTAACAACCGTTGAACAACGGCCCAAGCTACGCCGTGATGTAAGTAATCCCAAGTCCAGCCAAGGTGGGCGCAAATCGAACCCCGGCGGCCGTAAGGACTATTAAGCCCTATTACTCTATGCGCTCCGTCCTCGGTTGGGTCGTTCTTGCGCCGCTCATCAAGCGCATAGAGTTTATAAAATCCCCTAAGTTGCTTACGCTGGTTACGGCTTCGGAAAGTCCTACCAATTTGGAAGGTTTAATAGTGTGGAAGAAAAGGGCCGTAAGCCGGTCTAACTCCTTATCGTCGTTGTATTTTTTTACCCTTCCACCCGCGCAAACTTCGGTAACGTGGTAATCTTCGCCCAATACGGCAATAGCGATTATTCGGGCCATACGTGCGGCGTTATCTTTGGCTATGCGCTTCGCTTCCGCCAAGGTTTCCGTTCCGCCGGCTGTAAGCCGTTTTTCGTCTAAGCCCATTTCTACCCATATCGCGCTAAGTCTGTCAAGAACCGAAAGCGTAGGTTCCTGTATTTCGAAGTCTTCCTTTACCGTAATTACTTCGGGACGTTGGAAGAATCCTTTAACGCCTTTTTTATGCCGGCGGATTTTATGCGTAACGCTGAACTTTATACCTTGCTTTACCAAAAGGTTAAGTTCTTCGCGCTCTAACTCTAAATCCGTTTTTTCTCTTATCGTATCGTCGTTCATATCGTCGTTAAATCAAGAAAGCCCCCGAAACTTTCATTTGGGGGCTTTCGGGTTAAAGTAAGGCTTTCCCCGCGTTATGCCTGCACGTCTGCGGCGGTCATAAGCGTAGCGGTTATTTTCTTAGTTCCCGTTTTGGTCGGCTGCAATACGGTACCGGCAACCTCGATAAGAAGAATACCGCTTTTACTGAAAGTTGCGTTAATCTTACTTACGAGTTTCATGCGCGGAATCTCGAATTTAAGGCCCTGTTCCGGGGTAATGCGTACCGACTTTTCGACTACGGGGATTTTATCCGGAGCTTCCCATTTATCCGGCGTTGAACCCGTGCCGGGGGTACCTACGCCGCCCAAAAGGTCGGCAAGAACCGTAACCGAAGGGTTCATAATCGAAAAGTTGAAGTTCGTTTTTCCGCCCCGGCTAATGCTTATTACGGGGTCGTCCACTTCTTCGGCGTAGTGGTCGGTTGTTTCCGGGTCTTCCTGCGTCATCGTGCAGGTGTCTTGGTAGGTATAACCCAATACGTCCAAGGTTTCGCCCATACCGCCGTCCTCGGCAATTGCTCCTACCTCAATCTTGGAAAGACCGATAGTATAAGTTTTCTTTGCTGCCATTGTCGTAAATTTTAATTAGTTCGTTGTATATTCCATTCTACCCGCAAGTTGTTGTAATGCTCGTTAATGCCCGGTTCTTTAATTATGGCTTCCGTAGAAACCCGAATAGTCAGCCCGGTAATGTTCGCCGATTTTAGAACCGATAGAACAATAGCCGTTAGTTCGCGTATTCGCTCCCTATGCGCCTTAAATTGTTCGGTTCGGCCTATCCTTTCCTTTTTGTCGGGGACGTGGATATTTACGTTTGAAGTTCCGGTTTGCGGTACTTCGTGGTTTAGGAATAGGTTGTTAATTACTACGTCTTCCTTCCCGGAATTATCCGGCCGTTCTCCCTGCACGAATATTCCGCCGCTAAGGGCCGCTTTCAATTCGGCCGAAGCGTTCAGAATCTCAAAAAGAATATCATCGGTTTCTATACTCTGCATACCTCTTTGTGTTAAATCCATAACCGGCAATGAAGCCGGCCGAGGTCGAACTTTTCGCAAGTTCCGGTTACTACAACTAAGCCCGTTGCTTTGGCTGCTTCTACAAACTCGGTATTCGAAAGCTGGCTAACGTCTACCTTCTCCCGCGTTACAATTACCTGCGTGCCTTCGGGAATTTTGGCCGTACCTTTCGGTAGCTGGATAAGCGAAGCGAATACGCGGGTTTCTCCGTCGGCGGTCTGAATTGTCGAACCTTTACCGTTGGTTTCTTCCCGGCAAACTGCTTTTAACTCCCATGCGGCGGCGGGCGTTTCCCAAGAACCGTTAGGTAATTGGACGCTTTCGCCGTCGTGCTGCAAGGCGTACAAGTATTGCGGGTATTGGTAGGAAGTCGTTACCATACGTTGCTTTTGTTCCGAATTTTGGGCTTGCCGGCCGGCGTAATGCCTAATTCCGTGCAAGTCGCGTTATACCAAAGTTTGATAGCGTCCCAATTCCAACTAATGGAATACCCGCCTTCTCCGATATTGGCAAGGGGGATAAGCGTTGTAAACTCTCGGCAAATGGCCGTTTTAGCCTTCCGCACGTCTACCGGTGCGTCCGGGTCGGGGATAAGTCCGCTTTGGTTGCAAAGTATCAAATCCACGTCGTCCGCCGATAGCTGGAATTTGCCGACCGTCTTAGTAATCCATTCTTTGTAAGTCATCGGGTAAGGGTATTAGGATAGGGGCGACCGTTGCCGGCCGTCCCTTTCCGGTTAGTGTGTCCAGGTGCTGTTAGAAGTGTCCATAAGGAAGGAACGGCCCGAAGAAAGCCAAGCCGGGAAAGCGTTTGCAATTCCTACGGTAACTTCTTCGATAGGTTCCTCGGTGGAATACTTCTTTACGCAGGTGTGTCCGTTCATAGCTTTGATTGCTACGGAACCTTTAAGGTTCATATCGGCCGGCTTCTTCCAATAGGTCGAACCGAGTACCTTGCTTTCGCTGAACATTACTACGTCGTCGGCAAACGGGTTTCCACTGAACGGGCGGCTTCCGTCGTCCTTCTCAATAGTAATATCTTGGTCGATAACTACGACCTGTAAGCCACGCAAGTACGCCAAACCCTTCATAGCTGCGTTTACCTGTTCCAAGCTCGGCGTTTGTGCGATGTTCAAGGCGTTAGCCGCGAACGAAGCGGAAAGTTTTACTACTTCCTCGGTCTGAGCCATAAGCGAGAAGGTGTCAAGGTTCATAAAGGCGTACTTCAATCTAATACCCTTCTTCTTGGCCTTAGCTACGATAGCCTTAAAGTCCTTGCTAAACGGTTTCGCGCCGGTGGTGTTCCAAGCGGCCGAGCCGGTCTGAAATCCGACCTTCTGCGTTGCGTCGATTTGATAATCTACGTCGTACTCGGTAATTACGCTATTGTTGTTTTCGTTAGTAAGCGTTACTTTGCCCAACGAAATAGACTGCAACGCAATCCATTCCAAACGGGCCGCTACGCCGTCCCAGCAAAATTGCGTATCTTCGGCCCACGCTTCTACCAACGCCCGAAGGTCGGGGTTCGCGGAAGTCATGGCGACCATAATTTCGTATTCGTTAAGCTCGTTTTCGTCCTTGGTGCGCTTAATAGCCACCTTCGGAATATCGCCTTGAATACGCGCAATAGCTTCGCGGGTCTTTTTGTTGATACTTGCGCCGCGAGCTACAAGGTCGCCGGCAATCTTTAACCCTACCTGCGTTTCAAGGGCTTTCCACGTCATCGTGTAATTCTCCTTCAAAGGGAACAAGGTAGGATAGTAATACGGGTTAAGGTCGTAGGTATTAACTACAGCCTGCATATCCTTTTCGGTAATGCCAATCATTAAGCTCCTTTGCATAACTTTTCCCGATTAAATTAGATAAACTGAATACCGGTAAGTTTGGCTTTCACTTCGGCACCGATAGGCGGGATATTGCTTTCCCGAATCTGCCCAATAGTCCAAGCGTTTACGATATGGTTGCTAAGCGCGTCCACGTCGTAACTTTCGCCCACAAGGGCTACCGGTGCGTATTTGAAGGCTGCCCCCGAAGCCCCGGCCTCGGCTGCGAGGTAAAGCGAATCGCCGGCTTTTGCGGCAACTCCAAGGGTTGTACCTACTGTAAGGTCGTCTTTGCTGCCGTCGCCGCTATTTGTGGCGATAGCGGTAATAGCGTAGGCCGCCCCGCCGGGAGCCAGCATAAGCACGTCGCCGACTTTGAAGTTATGGCCTTTCTTTACGGTGTAGGTGGTAGCGGAGTTCGTAGCGTCGTCGGTAAGAACGGCTACTTTCACTACATGATAAAGCCCGTTTTCATCTTTGCCAACCGGCGTACCTTCGTGCAGAACTTTCTGCGTAAGGTCGTCGGCAGAAACGGTAATACCGTTCGGAATGTCGGCGACCTTGTGGGTAAACGCACGAATTACGCGGTTATCCTTTTTCCTGTCGATTTTAAGCATTTCGAAAGTTTTTTAGCGTTAAACCTCTTTGCCGCCCAAGCCCTTATTTGCGGCTTCTGCGGCCTTTGCCTGTATGTAGCTTTCTACGCCCGCGCTTACTCCGTCCTTGTTGGGGGAACCAAGTACCGGTTTTTCGTGAAGGCTTAGGCCCCGGTCTGCCAACTCTTGGCCGAAGGCTGCTACGTCGTTCTTGGTTTCGGTCAGATACTCGTTAAAGGCGTTTTCGTCGGCAAAGCCGCCAAGTTTGGCTACTCTGTCGAAATCTTTAAGAACCTTTGCTTTATAGGCTTCGGGTACGTCGGCAAGCTCTTTAACAAGCGTTTCCCGGCGGTTGGCGGTTACGGCCGCGCTTTGAAGGCTCGTTACTTCGGACTGCAAGCCCTTAGTAGCTTCCTTTACGGCGTTCGTAATCATTGCTTGCACGGTTGCAGCGTCCAAGGTTCCGGCCGGTGCGGGTGGGGTACCGCCTTCTTCCGGTTTCTTTTCTACAAAGTCGTACTTCTTACGCAGGTTGTCCTCGCGCGTTTTGTTCGCTTTGTCTATTTCCGCGTCCGCGTCTTTGCGCCAATCCGCTACAAACTTCGCTACGGCTTCGGCGGTAAGTTTACCTACGATACCGGTAGCTTCTTCCTTGGTATTAACCTGCATGGCGATAACTCGCGCAAGCTGGTTAAGCCCGTCTTTTCGCACGCCCGGAAACTGTGTTTCAAGTAGTGCTACAATTTCGTTTAGTTCCATTTTGATTTTTGTGATTTAATTAAACCTGCAACAAAGAAACGTATTATAGTAATACGAATATTTGTATAGCGTTGCAAGTTCTCTACACTCGTTTCAACAATTCAACCGTATGGGCCTATAAGGGGCTGGGGTGGTCTTTGGTTGCCTCGATAGTTGAAAAGATAATTTCACGAACAAATAGCAATGCAGTACGAAAGATAGCAAAAGAAGGCGATTTTAGGCCGTTTTATTATCCAAACAAGGAAATATACCAGCCAACCGCATAAAATCGAATGGCGGGCACGAGAAAGGGCAAAAACGGGTATTCTTGCTTCGTCGGTTATCCGGCCCTTCGTGAATAAGTAGAAATATGGGAATTTTGTTACCGCTGTGTTACTATCAACATTCTGCCGGCGGAACTACCAACATAGCGGCGGTTACTATCAACATTCCGGTAATGTTGGTAGTTAATGTTGCAAGCTGCCCGGTAATGTTGGTAGTTCGGGGCGCAAGTCGAAAGCCCGTTTTCCCTCTCTTTCCCCCTACACCCTCTTTCTCTCTATATATATCTTTATCCTTATATTTATCCACAGGGGCTAAGTAGCCCCCTGCCAAGGAGCTGGCAAGCTCCTTGTTTGTGTGTGCCTTAATAATTGATATTTAGTTATTTATAATAGTTTGATAAATGAAGGTTGCGCGGCCCAAAATAAACCCCTCGCTTGGGGCTGGTTAGGGGTTGGGCTATGGCTTACGCATGAATTTCGCATAACCGCAAATAATTGTATTATAAGATATTAAGCAATAAAGCAAACGTAACTATCTGATTCCGAAGTACAATAGCCCCAAGCCTGCCGCCGGGCTGGTGCTGGTCTGCTCCTGCGTAGGGGCTGGGTTGCCCCTGCCTTGCTCTTTGCGCGATTTTATGCCGTAAAATAGTGTTGTTTAGTGTTTTTGCAGTATATTTGCAATGTTTCCGGGGAGAAATCCGGGGACGCTTGTAAAAGCGTATAGGTATCTAAGTTTGAAAATCGCCAATTAACAAACCGTAATAGATAGACCTATTAACGCCTGCTTGCTGTATATCATTGTTCGATATATCGCTAAGCGTGGGTTATGGTTTATTTTACGGTGGGCGTTTGGCGATGCCTCAAACTTGTAAACCAAGAAAGGCCCACGCTTTTTTATTTGTGTAATGCCTGTTCGGGCCTTGGGGTAATAATAGTTTTCGATATGAAGAAAATTTACTTTTGCCTTTTGGCCTGTGTAGTGGCTTTTGCCGGTTGTTCCAAAGATGAAGACCCCGGAAGAAGTTACACAGAACAACAAGAAAAAGCCTTATCCGTATTTAATGGGACTTGGGCCGATACGCAATTTTCCAACCTTGGCGACTATCCCGGTGCCGAATTGCAACCCGACCCGGATAAAATCATATTCGGAACCCAAAACAATAAGCCCGTAGAAATCTACGAAAACGACTTTATCGAAGGCGAACGCTTGCTTTTCTCTGCCTTCGGCGAATTGGTTTACCATAGCGAGGGGTACGAAGACGTACCGTGTTTTTATTGGCTCTCTAACGCGGCCGATGAACTACGCCTATACCGGACTTCCACCAAGAAGCTATACAAGAAATTCGCGCTTTCGATAAAAAGCGATACGAAAATGAACCTTCACGACCCCGATTTATCGTTACCGTACATTTTCGTAAAGCAATAGTATGAAATGGATAAAAAAGCTATTTTGTGGCAACACCGAGGCTACTCCTTCTAATATCGAAGCCCACAAAGACGAAATAAAAGTACCTGTATCTTTTTTATCGGCTCAAAACATCGTTTACGCTGGGGAAGAAGTCGGCCTTTCTCGTTTGGCTTTCAAAGCTAAACAATTAGGGAACAAATACGTTACAATAGATAGAAATATTTATTACCAAGCACTTAATAACATTGCAAAAGGTAGACGGCTGGATTATTCAATACAAAGAAGCGCAAAGCTAAATTTGCTTGGCATTAGGTACGAAAAGGAAGGGAATATAGAAGACGCGGTAAAAGTCTACGAAGAAAATATAGCGATGCGTTCCAACGGTCGCCACGCATACGATAGGTTGAAAATTATATATCGACGACAAAAGGATAGGGAAAACGAAATCCGGGTTTTAAGAGTGGCTATTGGTGTATTCGGGGAAGATTCGGAATATAACGAACGCTTGCTTAAACTGCTATCTAAAACAAAGGAGCCTTTTTAATGCCGAGAAACGCCCCTATTTTCGTGCATCGTCTTTGTGTAGTATTAAATACCCGTCCGCCAAACAGAACGCCGTAAAATGGAAATTTGGGAAAAATAAGGAAGGAGTAGCGCGGTGCTACTCCTTCTTTTCGTCTGTATCGTCGTCTTCCGCCATTGCGTCGGTTTCTGCCTGCCAACGGTCAATAGCGGCCGCGTTCCGCTCGTAAAACTTTTGCCGCTCTGCTTCCGGGGTATTCGCCCAATCCTTTATAGCCTGTGTAAACGGGTTCTTCGGGTCAAGGGCTTTTAATTTCTCTTCGTCTGTCATAATTCCCGCATTTTAACGTAAATAGTGCCGAACAAATCCGTATCGGTGCTTACTATCTTAAACTTGGTACCGTTAGTAAATAATACTTCCTGCTGGTCTTCGGTAGCAAATTTACCGTTAAATTCCGAAATATCGGATATGTCGCGGCCGTTTTTACTCTGAATCTCAAAAAGTATCCGTACTTCCGACTTCTTCAAATCCCGATAGCTGGCAAATCGCCAAGCTACGGCCGGGGTCTTCGTCGATGAAGTGAAAATAGCGTGTTTTATTTCGTCCCTGCCAGCGTAAAGGCGTTCGTAATCCTTCCGCTTCATAATCGCGCCTCGGTAGACGGTTCCCCGATACTTCGGCAATTCTTCCAACGCCTTAGCCATAAGGGAAGCCGAAGCCTTGTTAAAGTCGGTAAGGGTGCCTTTATCCAACTGCTTATTAAGCTGCCGGTAGTTCCCGCCTTGCTGGGTGTAGTGATGAAGGGCCGCAAGTTCTGTATTCTGAATATCCGGGTAAAGCGTACTAAGCAATTGCGTTGCCCGTTCCATTGCTTCGGCTGTGCTTCTTGCTCTCGTAAACTTCCGTTCTTCGGCGGTGTAGGTGTTTACCGGCAACGTGCCTATACTTTTACGGTTATCCCGAACAAAGTACGGTAAGGTCTTCCAACCTTTCGAGCGTTCCTCGTTTTTGGCTATCCAATCGGTCAAGGCTTTCGGAACCTGCGTTACGGTGCGCTGGGGGTTCGGTTTCCAATCCTTCAACTTTCCGGCCTTACGTGCCCTTATTCGTTCCCTAAAATCGCTTTCCGAAATAAAGATAGGCACCATTTCGCAACGGCAATGCGGATGCCAACCCGTCCAAAGGAAAGTTTTAGGGTATCGACCGGCTAATACGTCGCAAATATCGTATAAGGTTCGTAATTTACCGTTAATTACTACCGTATGGTTATTGCTCAACCGAATTTCGTACCCGATAATAAGGGGGTTATTTTGGTAGCTTTCCCACTCTGCACGGCGGTAGGCGGCGTTCATTTCGGTAACGGCAAGGCGGCGGGCGTTCTTGTACGCCGACCTATATACACCTTGGCCGGGGTGGTACTGTTTCGCCGCTTGGCTTAATTCAAGTTCCCCGGTTTCCTTGTTGCGAACCCGTCTATAAAGCGCGTCGGGATTGTTCAAGTACCCGCGAAGGCTACGGCTTACTTCTTCCGGGCTTTTCCCTTCAAGTATGCCGTTTTGTATGATAATTTCAAGTTCTTGTTTCGCCTTCGCCGTCAAATTCCAAACACGGGTAGATAGGTTCATACCCTCGCGGCTGGCATTGGCGTAGGCATGGCCCGTTGCTCCTTTGGCCCGGTGTGCCTTTACTGCCTGTTCGCAAATGTCGGTAGTTTCTTTCCGCCGCGTCGAAGTCTTCCCGAATACTTCTAACACCTGTTCCTTTACCCGTGCTTCTCCTTTGTCCCAACTTCCTATAATTCCGTTCTTGGTAATAAGGGCTGTTTTGCTGCTAAGGTCTTTTAGGTACCGGTCTAACTTGCGTTCGGCGGCCGGGTTCCCTTTCCAGGTAAAAGAAGCCCCCGATTCTATCGCTTTCCTAACCTCGGTAAGTTTTAGGGCCGCGTGATAGGTATTGCCAAACAAGGCGTAAAGTTGCTTTTCTACGCTTGCTATATATTTTATAACTTCTTGCCTTTTATCCATTACGCCCTAAGTTCTTCTATTGCAATTTGGATATACTTACTTAAAATTGCGTTTAACTCGCTGCAAGGGCCGCTAATTACGTCGTACCCCTTGCTTTCAACGTATAGGGCATAATCGGCGGCGGCAACGATAACCGCTACTATGTCGTTCGGGTATTGTGCTGCCGCTTCTTCCGCCATACGCTTACCTTTTTCTACGCCTTCGCTTCCTTTCTCCCCGCCGGTAGAACCGAAACTTTCCGCTACCTTTTCGCCGTGATTGTAGATAACAAAGCCAATCGACGAACGTAATAGGTGCGTTCGGTCTTTGTAAGTGTTCAATAGTTTAGCGTTCTGCGTAACCTCTAAACAAGCCATTTGCATAGCGTCTACAACGGTGGCAGTTATGATGTCTACCGCTTCGTAAACGCCTGCAAATAGCTTATCTATGTCGAATTTTGCTACTATGTTACCCATATCTTAATTAGATACTTGGTTAGTAGTTATACGGTGGGTTCGTAAATAGACGAATAGGAAGCCGCGCTTTCTTCGGCTTCTATCTGTTCTATCTCTGCGTCCGTGTCGTTTACCCAGCCCAACTGTTGTACGGCCGTCTTCCGCGAACAAATAGCCTTCTGACCGGTGGCCGAAAGAAGAAGGTTTACGTTCGCGGCTTCGTCCTCAATCATAAACGGCACTATTTCGGGTTCGATAATAAGGCTACCGCAAGCGTCTACAAAAGCCTTATCCTTGGCGTTCATTTGTGCTAAAAACGCCTGTATTACGCTTAATCGACGCTGTAAATAATCGTCGAACACCTCGCATTTGTCCTGTACTTTTAGGTGCGCGTCCATAAATAGCAACTTCAAGGCTACACCCGAAACGGCCCCGATACCCTTTACCGAATCGAAAGCAATATCCGGCGTTTGCGTAATGGTGTAAATCATACGCAAAAGGGTTTCTATCTCTAATTTGACGCTTTCGGGGGCTTGCGCCCAGCTTAGATATTGTGCGGTCGCGCCTTCTTCGCCCTCGATAACGGCCCCGCTTTCGCCCTTCTTGGCCCAACCCAAAATAGTACCCGTAGTAAAGATTTTCGGGCTTGCGTGGTAGTCGTTGGTATCGGCGAAGTTAGAAAGCAACTTTTCCAAGCGGTCTATAAGGTTCTGCACGTCTTCCCATTCTACGGCGGGCTGGCGGCCATAGATAACCGGGATTTTGCCTATTTGGTTCTTCTTGGGGTAGCCGTCCAATAACTGCCATTGGTTGCTGGTAAGCGTCCATTTCCGTATTTCGGTATCGGTATAGGTTTCGAAATAGGTATGTTTTACCCCCGCGCTATCCTTTACGACGTATTCGCGGGAAAAAGCTACCATATCGCCCGTTTCATCGAAGTAGGGGTAAAGCCTATCGCCGAACAACGGGCTAAAAATGGCTACCCGAAGTTTGTGCGTTGAATCGAAGCCGTAGTTTTTCGTCGGTTTCTCCACCGGGTACCAAAGTTCGGCCGATTCCTTACTGCTATACATACCCCGCGCTACCTTTCGGTTAAGGGTGCGGCTTTTGTTATCGAACAAAACACGCTTTACAGCCTTCAAAACGTCGGCTTCCTTGGTGCCTTCTTCCGGTTCCGCATTAAGAATTACGGGGTTTCCAAACGTGAAGGCTACGGCCCGCTTTACTATAAGTTTCTGAATCGCCAAGGCTACGCGGGCTACCGGCTCGATACGGAAGTTTTCGGTTTCCCCGTCGCCATTGGTAACGGTCTTTATGTTCTTCTTTTCTTCGTCGTTTATATCGAAGTCGGAAAGGTCTACTTTTACCTTCTTATCCCTACGCTTTACCGGGTCGTTTACGTCGTGGCCTTGGGGGTCAAGCTGGGCGATATATTCGGCCGCGTTCGGCTCGGTCGCATTACGTCCGTTCTTCAATTCGGCAATAGCGGTACTATGGTTCTCGCTCGCCAAAAGTTCGTTAATCTGCTTGCTGTTCATTTTATTGTCTATTGATAGTTAAACATTATGCGAAATATCCGGCCGCGCTTTTCTTACCTGTAATTGGCCGTTGCTCTACGGTTCCGGTCAATGCGTCCGGCGCGTCATCGTGGGCGTTCTTGCCAACCTTCATATAGTGCGTAAGGGCTTGGTAGAAATCGGGCCACATTTGCGCCCACCCGCGCGGGAAATAGGTAAGGTTTTGCACTTCCGCGCTATGCGTAAATATGCGTACGGCTTTGTTTTGGCTTTGGTGGAACCACTTAATACGGGTTTTGTTGTTACCCATTAACCGGGCTTGTTTCTCTACATTACGCGCGAAGCCCCGGCCGCCGTTGTTGCTCTCTACTACGGCCAATTCTACCGCGTGTTTGGTTAGCATTTCGGCCGTTTTGGGTTCGGTGTACTCCATAGGTTTAGCCGTATAAAGCACGTCCAAAATAAAGTTTCCTATCTCGGTTTCAAGGTAGGTTATCGAGCAAAGGAAATCCGCGCCTTCGTCCGCCGTATCGGTATAGTTCTTAACCTTCCGTAGCTTGGTGGCCGGCAGTATGTCGTATTCCTTAAAAGGATTTTCGTACATAAGGCCCTGCAAAGGTTTGGGGTCTTGCTGGTAAAGGCTTTCGAATACGTGCGGGTTTCGGGTGCGTATGGCTTCCAACTTTTCTAAGTTGTGGCGTTCGGGCCATAGTGCCGTACCTTCTTCGCGCGGGTCGTATTCGGTAGGTGCGCCCTTCTTAATCGCTTGGTAGGTTACTACTACCCACCCGTTCGGATTGTTTACCGGGTCGTATATTCCTTGCTGCTCCAATAGGCGGCCGGCTAAGTCCTTTTCGTGCCAGCGGGTAAATACTATAAGCTGCTGGCTATTGTTGTGTAATCGGGTTTCGGCAACCGTATCGTACCAATCTTCGATAGCTTCCCGAACAACTGCCGACCACGCCGTTTTAGCGTCCTTATAAATGTCGTCCATTATCAGGGTATCTACCGGTTCGCCCGTAAGCGGGCCACCTACGCCGACGGTCTTAAAACCGCCCCGGTGTCCTACTATTTCGCACTCGTCGGCATTGCGAAGCCATGCACCGGCAACGGTCGTAATGTTCGATGAATTAAGGCGCGTTTCCGGGAATATCTCGGCATATTCCGGCGTGTCTATAATGCGCTGTATTTCGCGGTTGAACTTACGGGCTTTCGGTGCCGAATAGCTTACGACGGCTATTTTATTGTCCGGGTTCCGGCCAAGTATATAAGCCGGAAGGCGGCGCGTAGAACCTTCGCTTTTGCCGTGCTGGGGCGGCATGAATACCATTAGCTTTTTAATCTTCCCTTCCGCGAATAAGGTTAGAACGTGGTAATATCGTACATGAAATTCAGCAGGGTCGAAAGTAGGCATAGTAGCACGGGTAAACGGCAAAAGGTCGGTACGTGCTTCGCGTATCAACCTTTCCCGCAATGCGGCTATATACTCTATTTTCTCTTGGCGCGTCATTTATCTAATTTCTTTTCCAATTCGGCTATACGTGCGTCTAATTCTTCGTCGGTAAGCTGCCCGAATAAGTCCTTACCGTCCTTGCCTGTTACCTCGTTGTTCTGCCTGTTCTTCCAATTCTCCGGCTCTCCGTTGGTTAGTGTAAAGATTATCGCTGCCGTGTCCGGCTGGTAGTGTTTATCGACTATCTTTTGTTCCTTTATTCGCGGTATCTCCTTGCCGTTTATGTCGTACTTGCCGGAACCTACCGTAGTGATGTGTTTTTCCTGCACCGTGTACCCTTGTATCTTTCGTAGAAGGCTTTTTTTCGCTTCGGCTACGAAGAAGGCCATACGTTCCGCTTCGGCCTTTTTTATATTCTCCGAAAACTCCGGAAACCGGGTAATCCAATCGTAATAAGTAGAATCGGAAATTTTAACCATACGGCATACTTCCGCCACCGTATAGGTGTCGGTAGCGATAAGCGAACATATCTTTTCGGCTATCTTCTTATTGTATTTCGTCGGTCTTCCCATTACTTACTTATTGCGGTAAATCGTCCCCCGCGTGTAATTCTCCAAATTCTTCTTTAATCGCCTTCGGGTCGCCTTTGTAGAATACCAATACGTCGTCGTGAAGGCCGCTATTCGCGCGGGTCTTATTGAACTGTTCTACGGCCTTCGTTACCTGCACTTCTTCGAATTGGTCTACCGTTTCTTCTACCGAACCTTTGCAAAAGACTAATACGTTTTGGTGTAGCTTGCCAATTTTGCGGCCCGTGTTCATCTGCTTGCGAACCCGGATAGCAAGGCTTGTTACCTGGTTTACTAAAATCAAATGGTTATAGTAGCTTAGGCCGCACTCCGTAAAGGCTTCGATAGTGTGGCCTATGAAATTGCGGTAAATGCCCTTTTTATCTCGAATATCCCCAACTACGAAGACGGCAAAGCGGTTGTTCTTCAATCGGGCGCAAGCCTGCTTTATTGCGGCTTTGTAGGCTTCCAAGAACTGCGGGTAATCCATATTGGAAATATCGCGGGGGTCATTGCTATATACTTCCAAATCTGCGTACGGCGGGCAAGAAAATACCATATCGAAATCGCCGGTAACGCCGTTCTTTTGTAACACGTCTTCAAGCTGCGTACTATCGCCAACCGTCCAACGCGGCGCAATGTCGGCCGGCATGTTACCTAATACTTCCTTCGCGTTCTCGATATTGGCTACTACCTGTTTCTCCCGAAGGTCGTTACCAACGTACGGCATATTCAATTTTGCCGCTACGATACCGCGAACACTTCCACCGGCGAAGGGGTCTAAAATGCGGCCGCCCTCAATATTGAACCAACGGTAGGAAAGTTCGGTTAGAACGGGGTCGAATATTGAAGTAGTCGCCATAGCTTGTATTCCCTGCTTCTCCATTTCCGCTAACAATTCATCGGTAGACGGTTCCCGCCCCAAGGTTTCCCGAAGTGCGTTTTTGGTATCGTAAAAGGCAGGCGGTTGTGCTGATTTGGCAAATGTCAAATCTTCGTCCCTGCCTTCCTCGCTCTTTATGCCTATTTCCAACCAAGCGCGGCGGCGTTCCTGCCATTCGGCCGTACGGGTATTAAGCACGGAAAAAGGCGGCATTACGAAGTCGTCTTTAAGTCTTCTAAGCTGTTCTTCGGTATCTTCTTCCCCTTGGCCGCCTTCTCCGCCGTAGCCTTCCAATTCTACGCCCCAATCGTCGGGGGCTATATCCCACTTATCCGACGCTTGGGTAAGTGCCGCTTCGTCCCAAGCCAAGTTAGCGGCCCCGGTCGCATTGTCGGCTAAGGCAAGTTCGCGCCCTTCCCGCGTGTCTAAATCTATGTCGGTACGCTTTACCGCTACTATTTCTTCGCCGGTGGTTTCGACTATCAAAACCTTTTCTAAGCCAATTTGCCCGGCGTTTTCTACGGTCTTGTTTCCGGCTATAATACGGTTGTTCTTATCCAAAAGAATAGAACGGCCCGCCCCGAATTGGCGCAGGCTCTTTTCTATCAAACTTTGGCCGAACTGCGTACCCTTGTTAAAATTCACGTCGTCCGGTACAAGTTGGGCTATATCCGCTTCTATAATCTTCTTCGGTGTCATAGGCTCTACACGATGAAGTGGAAGACTAAGCGGGCCAATAGTACGTTAAGGACACCGGCAAGTACACCGACTACCGAAAAAATGAAATCCCAAACTTCCGGGGTTCCTTTCTTGCTGAAATTGTCGTAAAGCTCTTTCCCGGCGGCGGCCGCAATCCCGGCGCAAAGGCCATAGAATACACCGATTAACCCCACCAAGCCGGAAACCCCTACAAGGCGGTTTATCCTTCTGTTTTCGCTGTCTACTCCGTAAACTTTCAAAAGGAAGTTTCGGTTAATAAATGTCGTATCGTACTTCATAATTCATTGTCGCTTAAATTGCTTAGGTATTTTTTGCTATGCCGCTTATTTGCTCGGAGCGTATTATTATTATACCTTTGCAATCGTATCGGTTACACAATGCAAATATATAGCATTGCAGTACAACAAGCAAATTTTTGCTATACAAAAAGCGAAAAATATTTTTTGAAACCTTCTAAAATCGTGTTATATGGGTGTAAAAGAAAGACTTAGGGAGTATATCAAAACCCTAAATATTAGTGAACGGGAATTTTGTAGGCAAATAGGCGTTTCGTCGTCTTATGTCAATAATATACGCCAATCTATACAGCCCGATAAGATGAAGGCTATCGGCGAAAAATTCCCGGAGCTTAATCCCATGTGGTTACTTACCGGCGACGGCACAATGCGGAACGGAGATAATACAAACCGCATTTCGGGAAATAACAACACCGCCGTTGCCGGCAACGGGAACCAAGTTACAACTAACGATATTGCGGGTTTGATTGAACTGCAAAAAGGCTATCAAGAAATGATAAAAGAAAAGGATAGCCAAATAGCCCGACTTATATCTGTAATTGAAAAGCTAAGCGAAAAATAAAGCATTGCAGTACGTTTGCGCTATGTAATAGTATGGCTTTTCATAGTACGCTTATAGGAAACGGGCAGAAATGCCCCAAATTTCAACGCAAGTATATATAGCTATACTTTCTACCGCCCAACGTACAAAAGTGCCTAAAATCAAAAATTCGATAAAAATAACTGTGCATAATGGAACCGGAAACAATCGAAATAAAAGTATCCGAATACTACGACCAACCCAAATATTACGGGGACATGCCGGAAGCGGTGTTTAATGCCTTGGAAGCGGCGTTTATTTCCGGCGCGGAAACTGCCATAGTGCCAAAGACGGCGTTCGAAATGATGTTAATGAGCTTTGAAAATGGGCGTAAAGAAGCCTAAGATAATAACCCCTATCGAAGATGGCGTAAACCGCCGTTTCTTCCAAGCGATAGAAGCCCTTGTTTCATTGGGCCGTTTGTCCGCTTTGGAATCCTTTTGCAAGGAAGCCGGGTTAAGTGCTTCCCGCTATCGGGAAACCCGATTTACTTACGGAGTAACCCCAAGGCCCGGTAAAGTTTCCCGCTATAAGTCTATACAAATAGAAGCCCTTTATTATTTGGTAGCCAAGTATTCCGTTTCTTCCGATTGGTTATTAACCGGCCGGGGTAATATGTTTTCAAAATGAAGCGGACTATTAAATTTAATCTATTCCCCAAAAAGGTAGGGGGTGTATTGGTAGAGTGTCGCCCTATTCGTATGCGTGTTTGCTATGCCGGGTATCGGGTAGACTTTCGGGTAGGGTATAGTATTGAACCGGAAAAATGGAATGAAGAGGAAGGCCGCGTTATCTCCAATACAAAAAACCGGTTCCGACAAACGGCCGGCGAAATAAATAAGGCTATTACGGCTTGCGAAGAACAAATAGAAGCCATATTTACCCGGTTCGAACTGCTGGAAAAGCGGGTACCGACACCGGGCGAACTTAAAACGGCTTTCGATGAAGCTACCGGGAAGATAACCCCGGCTACCGAAGCGGAAGAAAACGGCCAGCCATTCTATAAAGCCTACGCCGAATTTACGGAAACTATGGGCCGTTTGAATGATTGGACGAAAGCGACCTATACGAAGTTTAATAGCCTGCGTAAGCACTTGGAAGCGTTTAACAAGAACCTTACATTTGACGAAATAAACGAAGTTACCCTACAAAAGTTTATTACAAGCCTTCATAAAGCCGACCTTCGTAATACTACCATATCTAAAAATATGTCCTTTCTTCGGTGGTTCCTGCGCTGGGCGCACCATAAAGGATATAACCCAAGCAACGTACACGAAACATTTAAGCCGAAGTTCAAAGGGGCCGACGGAAACGCAAAGGAAATTATATATTTGGAATGGGAAGAACTGTTTAACCTGTATTCCTTCAAATTCCCGCCGTCCCGGTCTTCGCTGGAAGCCGTGCGCGATGTGTTTTGTTTCTGCTGCTTTACCGGCCTTCGCTATTCCGACGTGGCAAAATTGCGCCGAAGCGACGTAAAGAAGGATTATATAAGCGTGGTTACTCAAAAGACCGTAGACGGCCTTATTATCGAACTGAATAAGTATAGCCGGGCCATACTGAAAAAGTACGAGAATATAGGTTTGCCGAATGATAAGGCCCTACCGGTCATAAGTAACGTAAAAATGAACGAACACCTTAAAGTAATGGGGGAAATGGCGGGTATCGACGAACCTACAAGGGTCGTATATTTCAAGGGGAATGTTCGGCACGAAGAAGTATTACCGAAATACGCCCTTCTTACCACCCATTGCGGCCGACGTACTTTTATCATAAACGCGCTTAGGCTGGGGGTTCCGGCGGAAGTAATTATGAAGTGGACGGGACACAGCGACTACAAAGCGATGAAGCCCTATATTAAAATCGTCGATAAATTGAAGGTCGCCGAAATGGATAAATTTAACAAGTTCCCGATACCCCGAAAGAAGGGGAAATAAGCCGAACCCAAAAAGGAACCCAAATACGCCTTAACTAATCGGTAACGTATGGTTCCTTATGTTACCAACAATCGGGATAAAATGCTGATATTTCGGAAACTTGGTAACGTATGGTAGTTCGTTGTTCGTATGTTCTTACAGCCTCTCTCTCCGCAAGGAAGAAAGTGTGAATCAAGCGTTTGCGAGATTCACACTTTTTTCGTCCAATAGCCCAATCCGTTTCCAGGACGCAATACGGCTGAAAAAAGTCAGCCCGACCGGGTAACATTATTCATGGTTTCGTATCTAAATGAAAAAAAGATCGAAGCCATGAACAAGTTAATTTGCAAAGCCGGGCTGCTGTATGCGATACTGTTGGGAATAACGGATACATGTGTTGCACAATCTTTTTCTGTCCAACGCACGGGTCACGGAAAGCAGGCAGTTATTCTGATACCTGGATTTGCATGTTCCGGAGATGTATGGGATCAAACCGTCGATACCCTGCGCCATGATTACACCTGTTATGTCTTAACCATGCCCGGTTTTGCAGGGACCGCGCCAGAGGCAAAGCCCTCATTTGCCAATTGGACCAGGCAGATTGTCGATTTCATCCGCCATGAAAATATAGAAAAACCCATACTGATCGGGCACAGTATGGGCGGTGGTTTGGCGTTGAACATCGCATCGACCCAGACAAACCGGATAAAGAGCATTGTGGTTGTTGATGCACTCCCCTGTCTGGCGGCTGTCTATAATCCGGATTTTCAATCAAGAGAAATATCGGACGATGAACGGACAAAGGCCGGAGCCGGAATGCTCGGCATGAGCGATGAGCAGTTCCGCAGGCAAGCATACATCAGTGCAACAGCCCTTACGACGGATTCACTCCGTTATGACGATCTGGTCAAATGGAGTCTGTCTTCCGACAGAATGACCTGCGCGAGAATGTATTATGACTATTCCAATGTGGATTTAAGATCTGCCGTCGAGAATATTTCGGTTCCGACATTGGTCTTACTGGAACATCCGTTCAAGAAAATCGCCCCGATCATTGAGCGGCAGTTCGGCAATCGGCCGAACCTTGAATTGAAATATGCGAACAAAGGCCTGCATTTTATTATGTTTGATGACCGGGAATGGTATATCCGGCAGATTATGGACTTTCTAAATGACTGATCGTGAATTTCGAGGATATATACAAGGCCTATTGGGACAAGGTATTCCGATTGTGTATGGGCTATTTCAATGATTATCCCCTTGCCCAGGACTTGGCACAGGACGTTTTTGCCCGCGTATGGCAATATCTCCCCTCCTTCAAGGGTGAATCATCCGTGGGAAGCTGGATCTTTCGCATTGCCACCAACATCTGTTTGCGTCAAGGCGAACGTCAGAGAAGAATCTCTCAAACGGAAGTTCCCCCCGACGTGTCGGTTGAAGCAGCGGATGACCGCTCATTGCATGTGCAAGCCTTGTATAAGGCCATATCCGGGCTTTCAGAGACGGACCGCCTGATCATCTCGCTTTATCTGGAAGATTTGAAACAATCGGAAATAGCTCAGATCACGGGTATGTCGCAAGTAAACGTACGTGTAAGGATACACCGGATCAAATCCATATTGGCAAAAAAATTACGCGGGAATGAAGAATGATATCGACATAAAATCCTTATGGAAAGGGCAGCAGGTTCCTGTCATCGATTTGTCTGCGGTCCGAAAAAAGATAAAATATTTCAGATTGCGCAGAATGGGAGAGTCCTGTGCGGTTATTATGCTCATGATGCTGGCCTCGGCTTCAGGAGTGACTGTCTGGATACATTGGCCCCCCTTGCTGTCTGTTACCAAGGCCGGAATTATTCTACTATCCATTGGCTTCATGCTGCCGGTCCTATCCTACGGCAGACTGCTTCGTCTTTACTATGGATTAAAAACAGACTGCTCCAACGTCGATTATATGAGCAATCTTCTGAAAATCAAGAAACAGGAACATAGACAGCAACATATCGTGCTGAACCTGTATTTTTTGTTCCTGTCGTTGGGCTTCTCGCTCTATACTTATGAATATACATTCCACCATTCATCTCCCCGGGGAATAATCGCATATTCGGTCTTATTGTCATGGATCTCCCTGAACTGGTTCGTATTCCGACCGTACATCATAAAAAAACGCAACCGCAGGTTTTCCAAACTGGTGAAATGCATCGAAAGCCGCAGGGACATACTGATGAAACATTGACCGCACGGGATAAAAGATGCCTCCGGCACAACCGGCTGCACGTATTCCCGCAATCGGGACCTTTGCAGGAGCAAAAAACAGAGAGAGGGTCGGTCCTCAGGCGGAACCGACCCTCTCTCTGTTCAAACGGGGCTACATTTACACGAAGCAACCGTCGTCGAGCGGCGTGAGGTCTTCGAGAACCTGCTTGATATGCTGCTCGTGCGAACGCGGGCAGATCAGCAGGGCATCCGGCGTATCAACCACGATATAGTCGTGCAGCGAATCCACGACGACGACCTTCTTTCCGGCCGCCTTGATCAGGCTGTTCGTCGTATCGTAGAGTTCCGAATAGGCCGGCACGACATTGCCGTCGGCGTCCTTGGCCGAGAGTTCGTAAAGCGAGCCCCATGTCCCGACATCGTTCCAGCCGAAATCCGAGCTCCGTACGAAGACATTATCGGCACGTTCCAGAACACCGTAGTCAATCGAGATCGACGGACAGCGTGCAAAGATCTCCTCCACGGAGTTCGGCTCCTCGGGCGTAGCGAATCTGTCGGCCTGTCCGGCAAAAAGGCCATACACCTCCGGAAGGCAGCGTTCGAGCGCTGCGAGGATGCTCCGCGCCGACCAGACGAAGATGCCGGCATTCCACAGGTAATTGCCGGCGGCCAGATAGCTCATGGCGGTCTTCAGATCGGGTTTCTCGCGGAACGATACAACGGGTGAGATCTCCCCGGCGGATGCAGTCTGGATGTAGCCGTAGCCCGTATCGGGACGCGAGGGACGGATACCAATGGTAACCAGCGCGTCGTGCGTCTCGGCGAACTCCATGCAGGAGGTGATGTTGCGGCGGAACTCCTCCTCATCGAAGATGAAGTGGTCGGACGGCGCCACGACCATCGTCGAGTCGGGCTGCAACGCCTTGAGGCGAAAGGCCGCATAGGCGATGCAGGGAGCCGTATTGCGTCCGACGGGCTCGCACAGCACCTGTTCGGGCCGGAGCTCGGGGAGCTGTTCGAGAACCAACTGCCGGTAGGCGGCATTCGTGACGACAAGGAAGTTCTCCGCCGGGATGATCGGCGCAAAACGCTCGAACGTATGGCGGATGAAACTCTTCCCGGTGCCCAGAATATCGAGGAACTGCTTGGGGAGATGGCGTCGGCTGGCCGGCCAGAACCGGCTGCCGATGCCACCGGCCATGATGACGCAGTAACGATTGGTGGCTGTCATAAGCCCTGCCGGTTATCGTTCGGCACGCATCGGATTCTCCAGAAAGTCCTTGTAGGCAAGGCGGATGCCGTCCTCAAGCTCGGTCTTGTAGGTCCAGCCCAATGCCGTGGCCTTCGAGACGTCGAGCAGTTTGCGCGGCGTGCCGTTCGGCATCGAGGTATCCCAGCGGATCTCGCCCCCGTAACCGACGACCTTGGCAACCAACTCAGTCAGCGCCTTGATCGTCAGTTCCTTGCCCGTACCGGCATTCACCGTCTCGTTGCCCGAGTAGTTGTTCATCAGGAAGACGCACAGATTGGCCAGGTCATCCACATAGAGGAACTCACGCAGCGGACTGCCATCGCCCCAGCAGGTCACGTAGGGAAGCCCCTGCTCCTTGGCCTCGTGGAAGCGGCGAATCAAAGCCGGAAGCACATGGCTGTGCGTCGGGTGGTAGTTGTCGTTCGGGCCGTAGAGGTTCGTCGGCATCACGCTGATGTAGTCCGTGCCGTACTGACGGTTCAGAAACTCGCAATACTTCAGACCCGAGATCTTGGCCAGCGCATAAGCTTCGTTCGTCTTCTCCAGCTCCGAGGTCAGCAGGCACGACTCCTTCATCGGCTGCGGAGCCATGCGCGGGTAGATGCACGACGAGCCCAGGAACTCCAGTTTCCTGCATCCGTTCTGCCAGGCGGCGTGGATGACATTCATCTCGAGGATCATGTTGTCGTACATGAAGTCGGCCAAGGCGCTCTGGTTGGCCTCGATACCGCCGACCTTCGCTGCAGCAAGGAAGACGTATTCGGGACGCTCCTCGGCAAAGAAGCGCTCTACGGCCTCCTGACGCGTCAGATCCAACTCCTTGTGGGTACGGGTAATGATGTTCGTATAACCCTGGCGCTGCAGCTCACGAACGATGGCCGAGCCCACCATGCCGCGGTGTCCGGCGACATAGATTTTTGCGTTTTTCTCCATCATAAGGCGTTCTATTTTACGATACCCTTCTCGAGATACTCGGCCAGGTTTGTGCGGATTTCGTCACCGGCACGCTCCACGGCCACTTTTGCCATGTCGGCATCGACCATGATCTTCACCAACTGCTCGAACGTGGTCTTCGTGGGATTCCAGCCCAGTTCGGCCTTGGCCTTCGAAGGATCACCCCACAGATTCACGACATCCGTCGGGCGGTAGAAATCGGGCGACACCTCCACCAGCACACGGCCCGTGGCCTTGTCGATCCCCTTTTCGTTCTCACCTTCGCCGACAAACTCCAGTTCGATGCCCACGTATTTGAAGGCAAGATAACAAAATTCCCGGACAGAGTGCTGTTCGCCCGTGGCAATTACGAAGTCTTCGGGCTTTTTGTTCTGCAGAATCAGCCACATGCACTCCACATAATCCTTGGCATATCCCCAGTCGCGCAGCGATGAAAGGTTCCCCAGGTAGAGCTTGTCCTGCTTGCCCTGGGCGATACGGGCGGCAGCGAGGGTGATCTTGCGCGTCACGAAGGTTTCGCCTCGGCGCTCGGATTCATGATTGAAAAGAATACCCGAGCAGCAGAACATGTTGTAGGCTTCGCGGTACTCCTTGATGATCCAATAGCCGTAGAGTTTGGCCACGGCGTAGGGGCTGTAGGGGTGGAACGGAGTCTTCTCGTTCTGCGGGACCTCCTCTACCTTGCCGTAAAGTTCGGAAGTCGAGGCCTGATAGATGCGGCAGGTCTCGGCAAGTCCGCACTGGCGTACGGCCTCGAGGATGCGCAGTACGCCCGTAGCATCGACGTCGGCCGTGAACTCCGGAGCATCGAACGAAACCTGCACATGGCTCTGAGCCGCCAGGTTATAAATCTCGTCAGGACGTACTTTTCCAACGACCTGCAGAATACTCATCGAGTCGCCGAGGTCGGCGTAATGCAGGTGGAAATGAGGTTTTCCTTCCAGATGAGCAATACGCTCGCGGTAATCGGTCGATGAGCGGCGGATCGTGCCGTGAACGTCATACCCTTTCTCCAAAAGGAGTTCAGCCAGGAACGAGCCGTCCTGGCCTGTAATCCCAGTGATTAAGGCTGTTTTCATTTTTAATGAATAAAATGTTATGGAATATTGCTAGTGATACGAAAGTTTGGATACAAGGATCTCTCCGATCTTGTAGAGATAGCGCAATCCTTCCAAAAACAGATTCGAATAGACTCCGTTCTGTTTATAAGCCACCATGTGTTCTTTGAGGATTCGCTTATGGCTGACCATACCCGACGAGGAAGCACCACCGGTTCGCATGGTAACAAAATCCTCCGGAATGTATTTCGTACGAATTCGATTGACAAAAATCAGGCGTAAAAGATTCTCAAAGTCCGCGGCAACACGCAATGATGTGTCGAACAACCCGTACTTTTCATAAATCGTTCGTCGACAATAAAACGAGGGATGAGCCGGCATAAATCCCAACCGCATCAGTCCCCGACTGAAGGCCCGTGATGAATAGTATCTGACGCAATGAGTCAGATCATCATCATTAACATAATGAATATCACCATAGATGGCATCTACATTTGAATCCGACAACGCTTTGGCAACATGTTCAAGTACGTCGTTCGACGTATAGAAATCATCCGAATTGAGCAAGCCGACGATATCTCCGGTTGCCATCCGGATTCCTTTGTTCATGGCATCGTAGATTCCTTTGTCCGGTTCGGAGATCCATCGCATACGTCCCTCGAAACGAGGCTCATAGCGACGGATAATATCCAAGGTGTTATCCTTGGATCCCCCATCCACAATCACATAGTCAATATCGGTATAACTTTGTCGAAGCACGCTTTCCAATGTGTCCGTCAAAGTCTGACCGCTATTGTAAGTAGCAGTAATAATTGAGATAGTCATATGAAAAGTGAGATACTTTTATTTCGCAGGATGCAGAACAAAAAGCATCAATATAGGAGGGATTTATAATTTAATATGATAGACCGTATCGAGATAGGTTTTTATCTTTTCCTTATCGTTTCCACAGGCCCTTTTTATTTCAAATATTTTGGCATCAACCAGAGTCCGATACCACCATCCCTGCAAAAAATCCCATAAAAAGCCTTCCTTTCCATCAAGAAAGCCCATTTTCAGAATATAGCGGTAAATAAAATAGCCAAAAGCTCTCCAAAACAAAGGCATCCGAGCATATCGAGCTTTCTGCGCCCGCTTCTTTTCGACTTCTTCGCCATGATCCTTGGACAACGGTTCCACATCGGTCAGATGATATTCCGCATCCAACAGCAAAGCAGCTTCACGGGTAGCATAGCCATTATGTTTCTCGATGAACTGTCCAATAGGAATTCGGTTATCATCCACAAATTGGGTCGACATCTCGATTGTTCGGCCTGACAAAATAGACAAATGTTCATCCATCAATCGCTTCTCGTATCGAGCTTTTCCCCGGCGGAAAATTCGGACTATTCGTATATTATTTACAATACCATGATGAAGTATTTTCCCGCAGAAAGCACGCGCGAGAGGGAGAGATAATGCAGAAACATCATCGGGCATCAACGGCAGCCGTTCTTGTAATTCCTCAATCAATTCCGATTTCAGATATTCATCCGCGTCAAGGCGCAAGACCCATTCCGTATCAATCTTCAAATTATCCAAAGCCCAATTGAACTGGTCGGCTTGATTACCCGGCCATTTATGGCAAATAACCTCTGCGCCAAGTTCCCGTGCAATATTAATTGTTTGATCTTTTGAGAAGCAGTCAACCACATATACCTTATTGGCAAACTGATTGACATTCTCCAAACAACGTCGAATATGAATTTCCTCATTGAGAGTAAGGATAATGACCGTAATATCTAACATTATTCAATATCCAATTTATCCAACAAAAATTACCTCTTATGGTATCATTTCTCGCTAATTATTCGTTTTTTTATAACTTTAGCAGGATTTCCCCCAACAATCATCCATGATTCTATATCTTTTGTCACTAGCGATTCTGCTCCTACAACTGCCCCTGTTCCAATAGATACGCCTTTCAATATAGTAGCACGAGTTGCAACCCAGACATAATCCCCTATAAAAACAGGCGCTGACTCCATCTTAAAATTAGGAGAATTTACATCGTGTGCTGCCGTTAAGATATATACACCTCTTCCTATGCAAGACTTTTCTCCAATTACTACTTTACTTCTACATCGAATACAACAATATTCTCCTAAACTCGAGTATGGTCCCATTGTTAAATTCCAAGGGTCTATAATTGTTGCCGTTGCGTCAAGCGAACAACTCCAATCAACATTCCCCCCCCCAACCAGACGAACAAGAGCGACTCTATACTTTCGCATAAAAAAAGGAGACCACCTATAAAAAGTACGATTTACAAAACACCATAACCGAGATTTAAGCTTATATGAAAACGAATATGGTGAAGTCTGAACCGGATTAAAATCAGCCATAATTAGTCTTGATTATCGCCCTTTAAAATTCTCTTTTTAATAAATTTCGCGGGATTCCCACCATATACACACCACGGTTCTGTACTTTTAAAAAGAGAAGACGTAGCCCCAATAATGCACCCTTCATCAATTTTTACACCCATCATAATAAAACAATTAGCACATATCCAAGCATAATCCCTTATTTCTATCGGTTTTGTTACAAAACCTAATGCTAAATCTGAAATATCATGAGAGCCGCCGCACAAATATGAATTTTGGGAAACCGTCACTTTATCACCGATATGAATCATACTTGGATTATAACAAAATACATTGGGTCCAATACAGGAAGCTCGCCCCAATTGCAAATGGCATGGCATCCAGATCCTTGCGCTGGAATAGACAATAGAACGACAGCCTATATGCGCTCCAAATAATCGCAACAGAAAATTTCTCCATTTACGAAACACCCCTCCAGAGAAAGGTCTAAATAATAAGACATAGACAATACTCCAAGACAATCTATATATCTTATTTTTAAGAGAAAAACCGGTTTTATATTCTGGCAAAATTTTATCGTTACACATAATGCTTAACATCTTAATTAAACATTTTACTCTACTTATAAACAAAATCAGGACATATTCCAGATGAGTAGATCCATTGATATAGACATTCCATTTTTTCCGCAATTTTCAATGCAGTATAATGATCCGCAACCAGTTGCCTGCCTCGTTCCCCCATAGCATCCAGATCTGTTTGTGACATATTCAATATTTCAATCATAACTTGAGCAATATTTTGTGGAGAACGATCGCACCACCAACCACACTTATGGATATTCAACTCCTCCCAAGGGGTCTCCAGACTTGCCATCACCGGAGTCCCAACCGACAACGCCTCCGGGACAATCATCCCGAAATTTTCAAAATCGCTCGGGACAAATAGCGCCGAAAGTCCTGCCAGCATTTCATATTTCTCCCGTCCTGTCACGAACCCGCAAAACCGCACATTGGATAGTCTTAACCGATCGACCTCCTGTTTTAAAAAATATTCATAATCCGAATCTCCCGAGCCAATAATCCGAATTTCGAAATCAGCCCGGTCCAATAGACTCGCGGCATAAAAAATATTCTCTACCTTCTTAACAGGATGCAACCGTCCTAAGAAGCCGAAACGGACTTTACTGTTTTCTCGAGCAATTGTATTTATATAGTCAGGCCATGACACAGGATTGGCAATCACGGCAACCGGGCCTTTATATCCGAACAGTCTAACATACTTCAGTTCAGGCATACTTGTCACATGAATACAAGAAGCTTGCAGAATATCTTTCTTAAACCAAAGTTGTAATAAAGGCCATTTTTTCCAATATGAACGCTTTAAGGCCAATGGATATAGCATACCGTGAGGTGTGATAACATACGGTTTATCTTTATCCCGGGCTATTTTACATGTAAGATGATTGCTATAAAGCCACAAACCATTTGTATGATATAAATCATAATCTGTCTGGGATAAAAACTTATTCACATTACGGGAATAACCGTAACTGCTGATACTATCATTCGGCAAGGCTCTGATCCAGGATTCCCCATTCCCCATCAGATCTGAAGATCGTAATGTCATTAAATCGACATCACATCCAATCCGACGCATTGCAGTTAGTAAATCATAGGTTGAAGTCGATGTTCCCCCCGATTTTGCACTTAATCCTTGAATGGTATGTAATATCCGCATAATTTTATTAAATAATACATCATAAACAATCGATTCATCTCAATTTGAATCTACGCTTTAGAACATGGCCCGTCATCAAAAACAGTATCTTTCCCCTGTTGCAAACAATCGATCAAGGTCAACAATCTATAGGTTGCAACTTGAGGGCTCCACACTTCCTGCATCTGAAATATTCCTTGCCGACTAATTTTTTTAATCTTGGAAGGATTATCAAGAAGGGCTTTGACTTTTGTGCATAAATCATCCAATGAAACCAGATCTGGGTTATCAAATCCACTGGAACATATGGGGGCATGAAATACAATTCCCGTCACTCCGTCTTTTACAAGATAGGGAACGCTACCGATCGCATCACTGGCGACTAAAACACATCCGTTTGCCATACTTTCATTTGCAACAGCCCCCCACCCCTCGTTTCGATCACTGGTGAAAAGGAAAACATCATGTTGCTTCATATCCTCAAGCAACTCGTTATTAGGCTTTGTCCCGATAAAATGCACGATATCATCTACGCCCAAATCCGATGCTAACAATTTCGCCCGTTCCTCATATTCTCCACAACCGTACATATCCAACATAAAATGATAACCCTCCTTTTTCAATCGTGCTGCCATCATAATCGGTAGCTCCGGATGTTTCAAAGTCAAATATCTGGCACACCACATCAGTGCAGGTTGTCGATTCTTAAAGAGCCAAGGAGAATCTTCTCGAATTAGAATACGATTAACTTTTGTAAAATAGCCCCACTTATAACACCTATTCTTAAATGTATGCAATGCATATTGATCATGGGCACAAAAAGCACCGCAACATAATTTATAAAGCGGTTTCCGGCTCCAATGTCCGATATGATAATTCCATAGATTTTTTAACAGGTTCGGGGACAATAGATTCTTCCAACCTCGTTTTAACCACCTCTCGCTCATTTCAAAACTGAGGAGTTCTCTCTTCATACGCTCTCGTTGAAACGGTAAGGATTGCGCTCCCGAGAATATGCAGACATCTGCAGAAATAGCCCATTCAAAGGCCTTTCTTCTAGCATCTTGACTTTTCCATGCCTGCAATAGATAAGGCCGGGTTGAATAATCTTCTGTTCCGCCTTTAGTATCACCGATATGCTCTAATTCAACAAATGCGAATTGATGATTTGTTTGTACCCATAACTCATCAGCGACCGCAGCTTGATGCTGGTTAAGTATAATTGAAAAAAGCGCAATTTTCATAAAAGGCTAAAAATATTTCTCCTTTACTTTTTTACATGCAGATTGCAACACATCGGCATTCTGTGGTATCAAGATATTTGAGAACTTCGTCGTACCAATCCAGATTGCAATTCGATATGATACTAGTACAATTAATGGCCAAATTAACAAGCCCATCCACCAATACATTAAATGTAATTTAATAGCTACAAAAGCACAAACATACCCAACGAACGGAGATATCAAATATATTAACAAAGAGTATTTCCCAAATTCTGAAATATAGCCTCTCCTTTTAATACCCAAAAGATTGATATATGCAACTAATGCTGCAATAAAGGTCACCGGCGCGACCTGTTGTAGTATAGTATAGAGTACATTAAAAGGCTTCCGACTCATAAAGTCCGCCACATAATGCCAATACAAGATTGAACAAACAATAAAACAAATAGTACCAACAAAAGCCGTCTGCACATACCGTTTATGCAGAACCATCTGCGAGAAAAACCATCGAGTTATAACTCCTAATGCAAGCATATTGATTGCATAGCCTCCGCCCAATGGGATATTTCGCATTATATGGCTCCAGGAATCATATGTAGAATAGGACACCCTAGAATATATGGCAAACCCAATAAAGATGAAAGATAAAACGAATAACAAACATTTAATCCATGCTCTGCTTCTATAATAGAGTTCTTTCAATAAAACAGTACACATCATGGACGGTAAAAACCAGAAGATCTGAACACCACACATTTGGCGTATTGTTATACCATCACAAAACACATAAAGCCGAAACAAACCTCGAATTGAAAAATGAGAAAACAAAGTAACAATATTATAGCCGACAACAAATAATGTCACCAATAACAAGTATGGCCAAAAAAATCTGATTATTGTATTTTTTAATCGCTCTTTAGTATAGGAGTGATTGTCTATTCCATACAAAAAAGGCAGGATAAAAAAAACTTGAATATGGAACATATACAAAAAACTCATCACTCCATATTCTTGCAGTGGTATTGTAAATACCATATCGTGTCCTAAAACGATCAGAATGGAAAGGATTCCCTTAACCCAGATCGAATGCTCTCTATTGATATAACTTGTATTGGAGTTCATATGCCAACTGTTTATCTCGCGAAATGCCATATACTACACCGAGCACAAGCCATACACAGAAAAACAAAACGTTACCTCCAGCATAAATATATCCTTCCGCGACCATATGCAAAATCCAGAAACATAAAACCGCGATTAGAAAACTACTTAATAAAGGGATGAAATGGCGTAACGCCCATAACCTCACCATACCTGCTACAAAAAGAATAACCAAACCCAGAAATCCACAGGCTCCGGTCATGGAAAGAGCACAAAGCCAAGAACTTCCAGTCTCCACTTTTCCATCATCACTAAAATTACTTCCCTCTTGGCTATTGGAATCTATTGCAGCAAAACCGATTCCAATAATTGGACTACCTTTAAACTCCCTAATCCGCTCACTCCAATGCTCTTTTCTTGAATCTATGGATAGTTCGCTTGAATTTCCTCGATTTTTCTCTAACAATTTATCCAAATATTGTTGCCACAGCGGGAAAGTCAATGCCAGAAACAATCCTATAGAGATTAGCATCCTCGTATATTTTAGAAGATTATGACGATAATATATCAGCAAGAATACCAATATCGCCACAATACAGCCAATAAATGCTGTTCGGGAAGCCGCTTGTAAGACACAAAACAACGAACAAGCTAAAAGAGACAAATAAATCAGTTTCCGCTTCCGCTCTCTACTGTCTGCTAATAATTGATAGATACAAAAAAGAGCAGACAATGCAGCCAATGGACCTAAAATCATTGAGTGATTCGTTACCCCTTGAAAATACCCCCGATCATACCCTAATCCGGCGATACGAAATAAAATAGATCCAATTATTACATATTGCAACAACATCAGTATCGTCGTAAAAATTTGTATACGAAATCGCGTAAAGGTTACAGATAACACAAACGGAGACAACAAGGTCGTCATCATAAAAAATGATCCGAATCGCATATAAGGGTGGAAAAAATCCGGGATATCATTAAAAACAATACTCATCAGACACACGAAATACAACCATACCATCCCCCCCGACATCTGCATTTTAGATGATTTGTGCAACAGCAACAGCAACACAACCATCATAATAAGATAATAGATGGCCCCAATACTGGGGACAAAAGCTATATTATTGGCAATTAGCACACATCCTATCAGAATGCCGCATTTTTCAACAAAACCTCTTCTTTGGGAAAAAGAGCCCATAAAACAACTACCTTAAACTTCTTTTGACTGTGGCCGGGACGCCTGCTAAAAACAAAGCATCACTTCCAAATGATTTTGTAATTACAGCTCCTGCCGCCACGACACATTTATCCCCAATTATGACACCTGGCAAAATCGTTGCATTAACGCATAACCAACAACCATTCCCAATCTTAATATCCCTACTTATTTCGACATTTGCAATACGATTACAATTTACTGTTATTTCATGAGTTCCTGTTCCGATATATACTCTTGGAGCAAAATCACAATTTGCACCAATTATGATTCTAGAAGATGAACTGATAAGACACTGATGGCCAATCCAAGTATTATCTCCAATTTCCAAATCGCCGGCTCCCAAGAATTTTGCAGAGGAACATATTCGAACATTTTTCCCGATTTTTGCACCGCAAAGTCGTAGCATCCATCGCTTAAATCCGAAACATCGTGTCTCGGGTAGAATTGGCATGATTACCCCCATTAAATATCGGAAAATACTTTTCATCCTACTACCTTTATATATAGTTTAGCAAGTTTATCAGCCACAGATTCAATATCGAAATATTTTTTACCAACCACATATGCACGTTCTGCATACTCCCGAGCCATGGTGGGATTCTGAATAAGCAGTGTTATTTTGTCTGCAAATTCTTCAATATTGCCTGGCGCGGCCGTTACTCCAATGGGACCTTCCGTCTCATTATATTGAGCCAGATCCTGCAGTCCGCCCTCTCCTTCTAAAAATGCGATTGGAGTTTTAAGAGCCATACATTCTAACAAACTTGTCGGCAGACCTTCAGAAATACTCGTCATTACAAAGCAATTTAGATCTTGCACTAATTGAGGTGCATCTTGACGATACCCCAACCAATGGAAACGATCTCCAACCTTATATTGTCGAACAATTTCATTACAAATCTTTTTAAGATTCTCATCCCCATCCCCAATAATCACAGCATGAACCTCCGGGATATTGGTAAGGACCTTACACATAACTCTCGTGAATGCTTCGGGATTTTTTACGTTGGCAATTCTACAAGAAGTTCCTATAATCGGAGTAGACAACGGTAAATTCAAAAGGTGTTGAAGCTGAAATTCTGGGGAAGGGAGCGACTTAAAGGGAAGTGCATTATAAATAACCTCTGAATACGTTGATGGCATAGATAACATTTGTTTTACGCCATTGGAAATGAAACATATCGCAGTATAGGAAATTGAAAAAAGGTGTTGTAAGATAGATTCAAACCGCATGCGTAATGAAATGTGTTCAACTTTATCACTGATCCCATGCATTGTTAATACATAGTTTATCCTTCGGAAAAAAAGCGACGAGATGATTCGTTCCATGATGGCCATCACGTGAATATGAACTATATCCGGCTGATATGTTTTTATTACACGATAAAAACTCTTTAATATATGCCAATCGTGGCCATTGGCTGCATTTAGAGAGTATGTTTTAATTCCGTGCTTTTCAAGAGCCTCATTTAACTCCCCCTTAGGATTTACAGTACAAACTACGACTTCTAAATTTTCTTTTGAGTTAAGTGCGGTCGATATTGTAAGAATATGCCTATTAATTCCATCCATCAAAGATGAATTGGTTGTAAGCATCAATATTTTAATCATTAGTCATCCCAATATTATGAATATCTAAAATAGAACTATTATAACTTTTATTTTCTCAAATAAATGCCAATCAAAAATCTGAATTTGAAAGATGTCAGGAAATCTTCCATATAAATTAAGATATGCTAAAACAAAGAATAAAACAGTTAGCCCCAATATATTTTGTCGAATCAGAACCAACAAAATGTATACATAATTATAAAAATAATAAATAGACATGGTAAGAACCACAAATGTCCACAATTTGAGAACTGAAGTTGTTGTAATATCAAATTCCAACTGAGATCATAATCTTTAACACCTAACATGATCTTAATTGGATCCATCCATATAAACAAATACAAAAGAATGAAACTAACAAAATGTTTGACAACTTCAAACATAGGCATCGCTATATCCGATTTCAAAAGATCAAAAAACCAGTCATATATAATTATTGAGTCCTAGAATTTAATATAATTGCCAAAGCTTTTAAATTTATGATTCTTTGGTTCATATCATTCTATCTCTGGATAAAAACATCTATTGAAACTTATTCTCTGATAAAATATAGTCTGTTAAATTATTTGCAATCTGCTCCCACGAATATTCCTTTTTTTGCTGTTGCAAAGCAAGCCTCATCGGGACCAACCGTTCTAAATGTTGAAGCAAATCGATCGTTGCTTTTGCCAATTCGCCTGGATCAGGTCGGATAAAAACAGCCGATTGGGTATTAAACTGCTCTTTGAACGCACCGACATCAGTGACAATTGATGGCCGTAGATAATTGACAGCAAGCGTCGCAACGCCAGATTGAGTCGCTTCACGATACGGGAAAATCATGATATCGGAAAGCGCAATATATTGTAGAATCTCCTCATTAGACAGCCACTTATCAATGATCTTAACTTTTTCCGGATCATATTCAATCGAGTTTTCGTATGACCATTTTCCTGCAATAATCAGCTTGTCATACAAATTATCAGGGACCTGTTTAATGGCTTCAAGCAAAAGATCAACCCCTTTGTATTCCGAGACTCTGCCAACAAACAATAAGATGGGGTTGGAGGGGTCTTTGACAACCAGTGGTAATGGGCCATAATTGATCAATCCATGAGGAGCAATATGGGAAGGTTTGTCAATCCCATAATTGTCAACAACCAGTTGGCGGACATAATTACTTAAAAAAATCAAGGAGGTAGCATGACTCATGATATAAGTAAGTTGCCGCTGATTCTTATCATTCGACTCTCCAAGATGAAGTTTACCGTCGTGAACAATATAAAACGATTTTCGATTGGTTTTTGCCCAGACCTTCATAATATAATAATCCCAGCTGGTAAACCCGCATAGCAACAATGCATGATAGCGCCCCCACTTCGCACCCACATAGATTCGGACTAAAAAGAAAAATAAAGATATCCATCTCAACAAGGTGCTATACCCATAAAAACGGAGTGTTTTATAATTCTTCAGATGGATAGGCTCAAGGCATTTGTCCGGAATATAAATTACCTTATCTAATTTAAGACGGGATATCAATTCATTGGAATATTGGAAGCATCCGCCAGACAAATGCAAAGAAACGACCAGCAACTTTGATTTCATCATCTTACAGATAAAAATGGCACAATCAATTGCCAAACACAGCCGAATACTGTTCTAAAATGTAATTATTCAATGATTCAATATATTCTTTACACAGTCGGCGCCTTTCCTTCAACGCAAAGTCATTTTGCATATACTTTTTTACTGCTGAAACATATTCTTCAGCCGTCCGGGCAATTATCAGCGGAGATTTTTCCGAACGATATATTCCAATAGAGCTATGTGGATCAACAATCGTAACCTTCCCGTACGCTAATGCCTCAAAAGTCTTTATCTTAAGTCCGGAGCCCTCAAATACCGGATTTATACAGATGTCACCCTGAATGTAAAAATTAGCCGGATTATCATATCGGCCTTTTAATTCAACGTTACGGGGCAACTCGTCAGGATTGAGATACGAGCAGATATTCCCGCCAATAAGGAGATGAATATTCGCATCCTGCTCCAAAAGCGATGGATAAACACCTCTTATAAAACGTTGGATAGCCTCGATATTCAGATCGCCGCCCCCCGAAAAGAAAAGAATATTTTGAGATCCCGTAACAGGCTGTTCTACAAATTGGAAACTCGAATAGACTGATCGAACGTCACTCTTCGGCGCCAAGTATCGGAAATAATCTCGTTCGACATCCTGAATGGCAAAAATATAGGGGAAACGGCGTACGCCACGGGCCTCTTCTGCTACGGAATGATGATGCCAATTGCAGCCAGCAGCCATTCTTTCATCCCGATAAGCGAAAACATCATGTGTATATATGGCCTTGATCGGAATATTGCAGAATGCAAGCCTCGACTCCCAAATATAATTAACAATAAGCCCACTAAATTCATGCAAACGATGCAGCCGGTTGATATAAGAGTTTAATCCAAAAGGATAATAAAAATCGATATTGTCCGGATATGCCTGATACGTCAATCGTTTGTAAGCTCTTTGCATAAAATTTTGCCACCCCGGGACCGGATAATAAAAGCCGTGATCTCCCCAATAGGCAAGAGTTGACCTAATCGCATCAGCGGATAGCCCTTGTGTTCCAATTAAAAGATAATAGACATCAAAGCCCAATGCCCGGAGATTCTCAACATACTGCATGATACATTGAATATTTCCGCCAACACATGGATGTGTCGCCATATCTGCCGCAACGAGAATCTTTTTCATAATAAGTTTTTCTGAGACAATTGCACTACGGAGGGTAACATTTTTTCCACCTGGCTTGTTAATTCTCTCAAATGATCCAAATAACTATAAAATACAGGGATCATTGCATCAGAAATAAATACATCTGGATTTAACAAATAAGTATCGGGTAATCTAAAATGCTGGAACAAGCCTTCGAATTTACCCTGATAAGATGCAGCCATAACACTTTTCCCTTGTCCAAGAGCGGCTATTGCCAAATGCATTCGACTGCTTATCAGACCATCTATAAGGGAACAGATTGCTTTCAGCTGAGGGGCTCGATATACTTCCGCATCATAATACACACGATCTTGCAATTGCTTTTGATGCAGATAAGAATAGATTACCTCCAGCATTAAATTATCTGTCAGACGGCTTCGATTATCATGCGGAATTAAAACAAAATCGACATTCAGTCTCTCTTGTAAGATTATTTCTATATTATGAGCAAGAATGACAGCATCCTTTTTTATGTCTTCTGCTCCACCATAATTACGGAGCATGGGATGAAAATTGAATCCTATGATCGTCCGTCTGCAACCGTTCCGGCGTTCTCTTATCCAATTTTCAAGTTTGTTAAAACCTTCAAAACAGCGATCCGACCGAAGCATAAATGCAGCGTCGGCAACAAGTCCGGCATGAACTGAAACTTTACGTCGAAATCGGTCACAGGAAATCGGATCTCTCAAATTGATAATCGTGCCATTAGCAATATGATTAAAAGCGAAGTACAGAGGGCGGTATGGTTTATCATTGAAACTAAAACCTAACAATCGACTTTCCATACTTGGTGTACGTGAAAACAGATCATGAAGATTTAATAAAGTCAAACTGAGTAATGGAGAATAGTGTCCATCCATACAGTCAGCACCCAATAAAACCACATGCGATGCTTTCTGAGCCAACACAGCACGATAAATACGTGCCAACGGATAGGGGCCGTTCCAAATCGGCAATGCCATTACATTTTCAATCGGCAAATGTCGAATATACTCACAACCAACCTCGTCACAGACAACAACATCAATAGGCAATCGAGAATTCTTCAACCGATATTGCTGTATTACAGCCATAAGCATAGCTTCGTCACCTCGACTTCCACCAACAGTCCAGGGATCACAAGGAACAATCACAAGTCGCTCCTGGCAATCAACATGTTGAGGAACTATAGAAATAATATGTCTCCATTGAATATACTGACGGGAAAAAGCAACCAACTGACTTATGCCAACCCGAAATCTACACATCAATGTTTTACGCATAAGCGTCTAATCAACATCCTAATAATTAAACAGATCAAGACAACTCCCATCCCTGCGAAGATGAACATTATGAAAAAGATCTTCTTGGGAGATAAGAGAACATCAAACTCATATAAAGACCGACCTAAAGGTTTCGAAACAGGATACCAGCCAGACTCCTCAACAGCCTTACACAATCGACCACCAAATACATAAGAACGATCATTAATGCCTCCGGGATCCGTATTACACGCATTTAATCCGAAAGCCGTATAACTCCAAGAGCCGCCTCTGAGTCCTCTGGTTCCGATTTGTCCATATTGCCAGGATTCAATCCATTCCCATACATTTCCACCTTGCTGAACCGTACCATAATATGATGCTGCACTTTCATATGAATCGACATCCGCAACAAACCAAGGAGCTCCAATAGCTAACTCATCATCAACCACATAATTCGCTTTATCTTGACTTGGGGCATCATTAGAACGAGTCGGATAATTATAATATTTCCGACCTCCTATCAATGTAGGGTCATAATATGCAGCCTTAAACCACTCATCTTCATTAGGAATCCAAAATCTAGCACCAACATTACGTACCCCAAAGTTCTTGTACGCAAGCTTTCTTCCCGAACGAACAAGTTCAAAATCACTCGTATCGTAAGCTCCTTGATTTGCAGCACCTTCAGTAGTTCCTATTTCGGAAACACCATTATTAGGGCAGCCATAATGCATCCAATTTGCGTAGCGTGCAAGATCATAAAATGAAATATACACAATCGGTTTATTTTCCCATCCTGGTTTAGGAATGTAGCGAACCCCTACAGAGTCTTTAACACGCTCTATCCCGCCACAGACTCCTGTCTCCATATTTTTATTAAAAAGATTATATGGATCGGCAACAGTTGCAACAGCATTCAAAAATGCACAATATTGAGCATTAGACAATTCTGTACGCGCTATATCATATTCATAAGGAACAGATCCTTTATATTGATTAATCGGATCTCCTGAATTATTAGGATTGGAAACTCGAACATATATCGTTCCCTGTCTATCCTGAATTCTATTTGGAAGGGGAATTTTTTTGGGGGAGGGTGATGATACTCCGGTACATATTGTTGCTACAGAATCACAATTATACATGGATTTACATACCCGAAATCCAAAAGTACTAATCGATTTATTAGGATCATCTCCTTCTACTACTCCACAATATGCATATTCTTTCGGTCGAATAAGGCTGCCACCCAAAGCAAGTTTCCAAACGCTATCTGCTGTTGAATTTTCAACCCATTCTGCGGCATTGCCTTGTTGATCAAATGTACCATTAGGCCCCTCAGAAAGTCCAACTTGCGCAATATGGGGGAAAGGGCGATTCCAGCCAGATTCAGGACTAAAACAATTGGCATTTGGTAGAATAGAATCATGCAACCAGATATTTCCATCGTAATATGCAGCTTTTTCCCATTCCGAACGATTGGGAAGCCAATAAAGTGCATTTTTATTGCGGCTACAAGGAACCGAACGCGTATCATATGCCCCTTGAACATCCGTTCCTTCTGTTCGAGCGCTCCATTGAGCAATCGGCACTTCATTTTCTATGTTATCCGCATTATAATGCAACCAATTGATAAAACGGATAGCACACTCATCCATGTTACACCAACAATCGGCCTATTTTCGTACCCCGGCTTACATTGATATGAATAACACCCTTTTCTCCCATCACGAATTATCCCACCAAAAAAATGTTGCTGCATCAAAGGTGAAAAAAGTCGATTGCTATCTGCTTTTTGAGCAACACAATTTAAGAAATCACAATATTGGGCATTCGTGACCTCATATTTGCCGATATAGTACAAATAATCAAGAGCGCCATAGCCGTATTTATTGGCGATATTACCAGGATGCTCTATGGAGACAAACTCTATGGCATAAGAGGAATAAATTGCAAACAAAATAAGGCTCAAAGAAAATATCCTTTTCATTGGCAATAATTACAGAAAAGCTGAATAAAACACAATCATAAATGAAATTTTTGACGAAGAGCAGATAATATCAACTCTCTCTCTCTGGTATCCAATCCCAATAAATAAATCGCTCCTCCCGTAGATAAGCAACCTACTATTAAAACAGCGACAAATCGCATGATTCCTTCCGAGAAAAACATATGAACCATCAAAGGCGGTACAAAACTTCCAATCAGAACCAGCATAGATTTTGTAACAACCTGTCCCAAAAACTGTTGCACTGAAAGTTTAACCAAATTTTTAGCTATAATTAAGCGTGCCATCACTGCGAAAACCTCGACAATCAGGTATACGACAAAAACAGACTCTGCCGGAGCTCCCAATCGCAGAAGAATATAAGAAATCGGAACAATCGATAATAAAATAGTACCTACGGCAATCTGATACTTCTTGATATTTCCTGTTGCTACAACACCCGTCATAATAGAATTTGATATGACTTCAAGAGCGATCACAGCAAACATGATACGAACAAATGCAATCGTATGTTCAGGCACCTGCTTCAACCACAATGTCAATATAATATTCGTTTCAAGCACGATAGGAATTGCAAAGAAAAGAAGGAGATAAAATGAGAATCTCGAGCTGCGAAACATCAACAGATGCATTTGAGCGAACTCATTTTGGGCATAATTCTTAATTATCTGCGGATTAATAGCTGTCTGGAAATTAGTAACAAACGTACGTACAGATTGTTCTATTTGGAGAGAAATACTTCGAGCAGCATTAACTATAGGCCCAAAAAAGACATTTAATAACATATTAAGTCCCTGGCTATATCCCACGTATGCCAAATTCCCCCACATACTCCATCCCGAAAAGCTTAATAGAGACTTGAATAGATTTCTATCTCGAATGTGTTGAAATCTTAAATTTGTAAAACTTAACCTAACATACACATAATAAAAGACCAACATAGCAATTGAAATGACAAGCATCATAATTGCATACCAAATTAGTTTATTAGAAGGGACCAAAAACACAACTGCAGCAACAAGTAGCTTGAATAAAGTATCCACGATGGTTAAATAAGCATAGACATTCATTCGCTCATAAGCTATGATAACGGCATTGAAAGGAACCGTCAGAAGAGATATTGCACTATTTATAACCACCAGATGAAAAACAATATTCGCCATATGGCACTTAACATCGGGGACCACAAGGCTTTTGTTTACAAATATCTGCCCCAAGGTTTCACAAAGGATAAAAATAACCACAGCCAACCCAATGTGAATAATGATTGAAGCACTATATGTACGATTAATTGTATCGTTATCTTTAGTTCCTATTGCATGCGTAATATATCGGAAAATCGAAGAACTCAATGATTGATTGATAAATCCGAACATGGAAATTATACTACCCAACACCCCCCAAATTCCGTAGTCTTCCAACCCCAAAGCATTGAGAACTACTCGCGAGGTATACAATGCCACAAACATTGTTACACCTGTTCGTATGTAGAGATATATGGTATTTTTAGCTATTCGCTTATTATTTTCCAAAGACATTTTCCGGGATAAAGAAAAAAATACAAACTTGCCATTATATCTATATCCGATCCATCTTCTTCTGGCTTCAGAAGAAGATACCCGTACGATTGAGGTGCGTGCGGTAACCGATGCAATGGAGCAGGCGGATAAAAGGTGTCTTGTGGCGAATCTGATACTCCATGAAATTATAAAGGCCAAATGTAATCAGAATGCTCAACACCAGCACGATATACAGTTGGGCATCAATCGAGCAACCGACCATGTAGCTGATCCACCAGCACAGCACCACGAAGAAGTTCAAGATCAGAATCGCAAGGGTCGTGGTGGCATGCGAGTATCCCAGGCGGATGAACATGTGGTGCAGGTGCGTCTTGTCCGGGTGGAACGGAGACTTGCGTTTCAGGATACGCGTCGTCATCACGCGAAGCGTATCGAAAACGGGAACGGGCAGAACCGCCAAGGTAAAGGGGATCAGTCCGATATTTGCCGCATCACAAACCTCACTCATCGAGCCGTGGCGCAGGATACGGATCATGAAGACCGACATGACGATACCCATGACTAACGTCCCTCCGTCGCCGATAAACATCTTCGAGTTCTTTCTGAAGACGTTGTGGAAGAAGAACGGAATCAGCGATCCGGCGGCCACAACGGCCAACATCCCCATCGTCCGATCCTCCACGTACCAGAACATCATCCCAAAGAGCAAGTTCGTCAAAATGCAGTAGCCCGACGAAAGGCCGTCTACCCTATCGATCAGGTTGATGGCATTGATGATGCCTACGGCAGCAAAGAGCGTAAACGGGATAGCCACCCCTTGCGGGATCTGATCAAGGCACCACAACCCGTGGAGGACATTCCAAACATACCCTCCGATGAAAATCAGCAGCAAGGCTCCACAGACTCCGTCCGAAAAGCGTGAAGTCCGAGCATATCCTTTTGTCCCGACAACCTCCCTTTGGGTCACGAAACTCGGCATACTCCTGTCCTTCAGACAATAAACGGATTCAAAACAGGGAATGAAACAAAGATGCATGCAGTCAAACATCCGAAGACGGTTTATTCACAAACCCTATTGCCATGTTGGACACCAACATATACCAATAAAGAATGCCTAAATACGATCGACGGCTTTCTGCAGCCAGAAAAAAATACCCGTACGGTTCAGATGCGTGCGGTAGCCGATCCGGTGAAGCAGGCGCAGGAAACGGGTTTTGCGACGGATCTGCCGCTCCATGAAATTATAGAGGCCGAATGTGATCAGCAGGCCGAGGGCCAGAATAATGTAAAGCTGCGTATCGATCGAACAACCGGCCTTGTAGCTGATCCATCCGCACAGGACCACGAAGGCATTGAGCAGCAGAATTGCAAGCGTCGTGGCGGCATGGGAGCATCCCAGGCGGATGAACATGTGGTGCAGGTGCGTCTTGTCGGGATGGAACGGGGACTTGCCCTTCAGGATGCGGGCCGTCATCACACGCAGCGTATCGAAGACCGGAACCGACAGCACCGCCAGCGTAAAGGCCACAAGCCCCAGATTCTCCTGGGCATGCATCATGTATTGGGCGTCGTGCTGCAGCAGCCGCATGACGAATACCGACATGATGATGCCCATCACGAGCGTACCGCCGTCCCCGATGAACATCTTCGACGTCTTGCCGAAGACATTGTGAAAGAAAAACGGAATGAGCGATCCTGCGGATACGGCTGCCAGAATGGCCATGACCGGATCGTCGGCCAGCCAGAACATCACCCCGAACTGGATGCCCGCCATGATGCAGTAACCCGACGAAAGTCCGTCCACGCCGTCGATCAGGTTGATGGCATTGATGATGCCCACGGCGGCAAAGACTGTCAGCGGGATGGCGACTTCACGGGGAATTTGACCGAGTCCCCACAGTCCGTGGAAATCATCCAGTGTGTAGCCTCCGACGAAGACCAGCAGCAGGACGGTGCCGATCTCGACCAGAAAGCGCAGGGCCGGGGAGAGGTCGAGGATGTCATCGAGCGTCCCGGTATAGAGCATGATCATCATGGCGACCACCACGATGAACAGATCCGAACAGTCGCAGGCAATACCGGCACACCCCAATCCGATCACCGTTCCGAAAAACACGGCGATACCGCCAAGCACGGGGACCGGCTTGCGTTGGAGTTTCCGGGCATCGGGATTATCCACGATGTTTTTGTCGAGGGCAATGGCGACCAATCGCGGATGGATCCAGCAAACGCCCAAAACCGCAATCAGAGAGGTGATGAAATACAACATACTTGGGGATATTTGTTTGATGGGAACAATTGAAAGAAACGATTGCAAGCGGGAAACGGACAACCGGTACGGCAACTGCCGGCTCAACGGCTCGCCGACACGGATTCGCAAAGTTGCGGTTCCGAGGTGGCAGAGCGTCCGACATACAGGCCATGTCCCAACCAGCAGTCGTAATCGTCAAGACGCCGAATGAGTTGCAACTTGCACTTTTTCGGATTCCGCTCCTCACGCCACGGATCGACGGCGCCATGCGCATGATCCCGGCAGATACAACTGTTCGTGCATCCATAGAGCGTAACCAGCAACAACGCACGCGACTGTTCGGCGCGGATCAACGGCAGGATACCGCGAATCGTACCTACCAGACGGTCGAACTCCTCCTTCTCCCCCAGAATCGCATAGGCCGGAAGCAGCATCGAGTAAAGTTTGCAACGCATGACGTCGCTCTCCAACTGCAGACTGCCGTATTGCCGCAGCGTCTCCCGGGCCAACTCCCGATCCGCGTCCGTCACCCCTTCGGGCGAATGGTAACGCTTCAGCGCTTCATGAAGTCCCGCCGGAAGCCGGTCGCCGTTCAGACGCGTGTAGACATGGCGGTTGTCCGAGTTCAACGCAACCACCTCGTACTGGCCGGGCTCCACACTGAGCAGCGGTACATACATGCAGTTCTCCACACAGACCATGATGTCTTTCCGTCCACCTCCGGGCTGGATGATGACGCTTGCCTCCACCCCCTTGAACTGCCCCTCGGTGATGCGCACCCGATCCCCTTTCATCAGCCGGTTCGGTTCGGGTGTATAGACCGGCAGTTCATCGCAATAGGATTCGGCAACCCATTTCAGATTGGCCATCTCCTCGTCCGACAAGTAGGGATAATACCCGCCACGTCCGTCACGGACCCGGGGCAGGAAACTGTATTGGGGAAGGAATCGTTTCAAACGATAGATCTCTGCCTCCGAGGCGTGTACGAAGACGTAATTGTACAGCAACGGATGCTGCGTGCGGACCAGTTCGCCCTTTTTCTCGCAGACGGCGACGTACGACGGAGCAAAATATTCGAACGGCTGCTCGCCGACACGGATACGCCGAGCCAACTCGGTCTGGAGTCCTTTGGCCGGGTTGCCCCTGTAATATCCTTTTGAAGAGACCGGCAGCACCAGCACATACCACCTTACCGCATGGTTGTTTTTTCTCGTGCGGATCTGCTCGGAGACCGAGTCAGACCAAGTCCAGTTAGTGCCCTGCGTATTCATTCCAATATCGTTTATCCAGGAATCCGCATCGCATCCGGGCAATCCGAGGCCTTGTCAGCGCAACATCAGAACACACTGACATTCAGCAAATTAAGAATTACACATAAGGTATTCGTGAAAATTGCGAATACCTTGCTTCGCTTCGGGCTTGTCTGCAAACCTACAGTTGCGAATGTTTATTATTTCTGTTTAAGAAACCACACTATTTAGTCGCAAAAATAGATAAATTCGTCGAATAAACAAAAAGAGAGGTTTTTTTCTTGCACCAAACCATCGCGCAACGCCTATTTTTCTGACACACAAACAAAAAACAACCGTTTCGAAACCTTATTTTCACGGTTGTTTCACCCCGACACAACAACCGCCGGAGTTTCAAGAAAGGGAAAGGAAAGGCATAAGTAACAATTTGGCAGCATTTATGACCAAAGCGACACGGTCTCCGGCTAAAAATCAAGAAATTCCCGTTTCATGCGGTTTCTTAAACAGAGATCGCACCAGGGAAATGGGATGAATCCCGCTTTGCAAGCCATGCAACGGCAGACAGCGCCCCGTAAATAACACTCCCGGATTCGGACCGGTCCATCAAAAAAAGGCATCGGCAGGCGATTGCCTGCCGATGCCGTCCCTTCCGGGCCGAAAGCGCCTCCCTACCGTCCCGGATGCATCAGTTCGGGAGCCACACGCATGAGCGACATTCCGGGGGCGAAGACCGGCGGAATGTAAGGATCCGTAACCCCAGAGCCATATTCGGCCGCCTTGCCGGGTTCGACGATCCGCAGGTCGATCAGCGGCGGAATGTCCAGGTCATCGGGAATATTGATGATTCCGTCGGCACTGCCGTCCACATTCGGATTCCCGCCCCACGGATTGCGCATGGTGAACAGGGCTGCCTTGTCGGTCGAATGCATCAGCGTGTAGGCATGGCCCGAGACGGTCAGCGTCCCGTCTACCGGAATATCGCCCGGATGGAATCCGCCAACGACGATCTTGCCCTGCTGGAGACTCACCCGCACGGCCCGTGCCAGCTGGTCGTTGTCGAGCACCCCGCGGTCAAAAGCGAAACTGCTTCCATTACCCGTGAACAGAGGGGCCACAACTTCGGTTCCGATCCCGTTGATATCGGGATTTACCTGGTAGACGGCATTCCACTTGATGATGGCCTTCTCAAGCACGGTAGACCAGCAGGCTACATTGTTCTTGCCGCTGGCGGACTGAATCGTTCCGTTCCGGTCGGCCAGGAACTTCGAGCTGACCGTGACATCCACGGGATTGCCCTGCGGATCGAACATTGCAACGGTATAGGTCTTGTCTCCGTTGTCGGTGATTATCGACTTCACGAATTCGGGATAGATGTAGGCAAACGACGCGAATACAGCCACCGCACAGCAGTCGCTCACACCGTGCTGATTGACATCCGCAGGACTGGGAATACCGGCTGTAGGGAAAAGAACCACGCTGAACTCCTGCCATGACAGGGTCTCTCGGTTGGTGGCAGGAACCTCCGGTTCGTTCGAGGCATCGGCCAGCCAGATGCGGTCCTCGGCCGTCGTCTCATGCTGGTTGGCATAGTGTTTTCCCATCGGAGTCGTTCCGCTTTCGGTGAAGCTGTAGGCATACTCCATCAGGTCGTCGATGCTGAGTACGATTTCACGAATGCCGAGCTCCGCGATGCGGGTTTCTGCACCCCCGTTGTTCTCCTCGACCTCGAGCTTGAGATAACGGTAGGCCCGGGTGTTGGTGAAGTCGAATGACCGCGTCTGCTTGCGCTCGTCAAACCGCTGATCGACACGACGGTCGAGCAGTATCCATGCGGAGTTGTCCACAGACCCGTAAAGCGACCACGTTTTCGGATCGCAATCGGCCGATCCGGCGGTCGAGGTCAGCGAATAGGTATTTACGGGAACCGCCTCGTTGCCGTTCCAGAATATCGAGAACGACGCATGTCCCGTAACGAAATCCGTATTGATGTTGTTGTCCACGATCTGGGCGATACCGCATCCCGAGGGGGAATCGGAGAATTCCGAGGAGAGCGTGCCGCCCGACGGCATGCGCGTATTCGACGAAAGGACACGCACAGAATTGGGAGCCGGGGTCGGATCACCCTGTTCCGAATCTTCGGAGCAGGAGACGGCCAGCGCCATCGGCAGGAAGAGAGCCAGCCCCAGACAATATTTCATGACCCGGGGATACAAGGTCCCCGTAAATGTTTTTCGGTTCAGCTTCATGTTGTAGGTTTGTTTGGTTCGGTAGACTCAACGGATGAAGGGCTTCCGGCCCCGGAATCCGAGGCCGGAAGCCGCACCGTCAATATACCGAAAATTCGTAAATGCGTGTGGTGTTGCCCTCGCTCTGGTCGGGTTTGGTGACCAGCAGGCGCACGTAGCGGG